>Ga0210040_10000451_pt1 | contig 69252 bp, 51 predicted proteins | sample CryGeyCG12114_NA_FD_185462 | JGI IMG/M metagenome (GOLD analysis project Ga0210040, IMG submission 185462) | Groundwater microbial communities from aquifer - Crystal Geyser CG19_WC_8/21/14_NA (SPAdes) (version 2) | ecosystem: Environmental > Aquatic > Deep subsurface > Groundwater | place: USA...
ATATCAAGTTCGTTAAGTTTATCTATTTCAATTATAACATTAGTTATAGGATGGTTTATTTTTATACCAGAAGAGTTATTAAGTTTAGCTAATATATTAGCATTACTCCTTTTTAATTTATAAATGAAAAAACTGTTTTTACAAAATATGTCAAAATTTATTTTATCGGTCGGTAAACATATTATCTTAAATCAAATTCGATTTTTTCTAGGTAAAGTTTTCACTTTTTTATTTAATAAATATCCTGGTTTATACAAAGTTATGGACTGTTTTTTAAGTATTCTAGATACTTTATATTCTTATATTTATAGTAGAGGGTTTAAATTGCACAATAAATTTAAAAACAACTTTCCTATTCTTTATAGTATTACCCTTTATATTTATACTGAATACTTAGCTATAATAAATGGGGACCTTTCTAGGAATATGGAGATTATCATAGGTTTATCTGTTATATTTTATTATAGCAATATTAATTTTATCTTATACAGCTTACTTATATTAAATGCATTATTAAAAAAACACTTAATTAAATATACATGGTTAAAAGAGAATTATCCTATTTTATATACAGTTCTCTTAGATATTTCTTCATTAATTAACACAATTTTTATATTTTATTTTTTAGACTTTATCTTTATAAATCTAATCAAACCATTTTTATTAAAAGTTTGAAATGGTATTTTAAAAATGGCAAGCCCTGATAAAGGAAATTTAGATACAGGGGGACTATCTAATAAGAATAGTATGCCTAATCCACAAAAACCTTCGGATATATCTTTTATTGACTCAGATAAAGAGGAAGATAAGAAATATAGAGCAAATCTTAAAAAAAAATTTAATATGTTTTACAAAGCTAATGTAGAATTTAACTCTGCAGATAATAACATAGGTATGGATTGAAAAGTTAGTCTTAAAGATATGTTAGATACTTATACTGAGTATCTGCCTGAAACTGATAAGAGTAGACTAGTAACTATACTATCTACTGAATATCCAAAATTTCAATTAAATAAAGAGGATTCTGTACATCAATTCTGGTTAAATAAAAGAGCATCCAACAGAGTTGGATGAGACAATACTTTAGAAATAATAGATATTTTTGCAAAGAATTCTAAAAGTATTCAAGAACAACTGGGGGGTAAAAAAAGTTATAGAAGCAAGCTGTTCAGAGGAGAGACGGAACGCTTTAAAAACATGTGATCTACTCCTCATAAGATTAAAGAATCTCTCATTAAGAGAGAGCTTGAAGAATCTCGCGCATTTGATAAGCTTCTGAAAGAAAAAGGTATATCAATAAAAGAACTAATTGATTTATCGATATAGTTTTGTACTATTTAGTTGCTATTCCTGCATTAGGGGTTAATGATGCTTATCCTGGTAGACTAAACCAATTTTCTGTTCTTATATGAAAAAGACAGCCTTTTAGCTATAAATAAAGCTAAATTAATGTTTAAACAAAGTGAGTTTTATAATTGTACTCTAAAAGTGTAGCTTAAATATTATATCAAACGGTCATTTTTAGGTCTAACTTATTAATAAAAAAAAAAAATAAATGATTATCTATATTACAGGAACAATAGTAGGATAAAACCTATCTAAGAACTCTAGATAGATTTATCTAAAATAGTTGTTATTTTACAAGACTTGTTACTAAAGGTAACGTCCATTTACAAGATAGTATAACAAATCCCAGAATATAAATCTTTTAGATTTAAGCTGGAAAATTGCAGTTACATTTACTTTTTTTTTTCATCTGTTTGTTCTTTTTAGGTCCCCCCCACTTCCTTACTTTTTTTTAATATATAATTATATATTAAAAAAAAGTTAGGGGCTAAAATAAAGGGTTATTTTACCATTAACTTGTTATGAAAGGTAAACAGATGTTTACAAGATAGTATAACAGATCCCAGTAAATGAATTATATTTATAAACTGGAAAATTGAAAGGTAAATTTATATTTACACAGCAATTAGGGAGAAGATAATTATATTATTGACAAAGCCCAACAAAAAATAAATTAGGGGAGAAGACAGTTTGTAAAGCCCATTAACTACAACATAGCTTAGAAGTTATATCTGTTTGTTTCTGTTTGGTCCCCCCCTCTCCGTAGGAGAGGGGGGGGGACCTTTTTTTTATAAAAAAAAGAAACTATTACGACTAAACCAATGAATCCCCCTCTCTCGCAATCGGTTCTTTTTTTCGACGTAATTTCTAATATTCGAAATTACTAGAAAAAAATTAGGGAAAAGGAGATTACCCATATAAAATGTTATGCTATATATTGCATATTTTCTAAAAGAAAATAGCAGAGTATTTGGTATTAGATATAAATACTTAAATAACCGGTTAGTAAGTTTACCTTAATTAGGTTAAACGTGTGTAACTCTCGTTAATTTGTAGTTTTACCTTTTGTTATTGCTAAGATAAGGTAAAGGAAACTTTTCGACGAAAAATCGAGGTTAAAGCTTTATCCGTTTCTATAACTAGGGTAAATGGTAATAATATAAGTGTTTTATCTAGATATAAAAGTTAGAGAAACATCTTATTATTATAACTAAGCTATAAATGGTGTAATCGAATATAGTACTTTTCTACTATAAACGGTTACACTAGTCTTCTAGATAAATGTGACCTCTATTTGCAATCTTATAGGGAACTTTTCTAGAAGTACAGTTATATTATCGAAAGATAATAAATACAATAATCTAACAATAAAAACATCAGGTATTAGTATGTGATTTGAAAGATGATTTTTATCTTCAAATGCTAAAGATATTGGTGTTTTATATCTAATCTATGCACTATTTTCAGGTTTAGTAGGTACTGCCTTTTCTGTATTGATTAGATTAGAGCTGTCTGGACCTGGTGTTCAGTATATTGCTGATAATCAATTATATAACAGTATTATTACTGCTCATGCGATTATAATGATTTTCTTTATGGTCAAAAAATATTATATATTAAGCTCGCATTTTACTTTTTTTAAAGAAGTCAATAGTGCTTATAACAATTCACTCTTCTTAAATGAATGTGAAAACAAAGGTGATAATAACCCTGAAAATGATAATAACAATTCACCTAATAAAGGGAATAACGACAAAAAGCACAATTATGTTAAAGTATTGGTAGACGCTCCTTATGAGAATAGAGATATCATAGTTAAAGTAACTAAGAAACAGAAAGGTGTTTATATATGAGAGACTTTGGACGGAAAACATATTTATGTAGGACATTCCATTAACTTATATAATAGAATAAGTTCTTATTTTATGCCATCTATACTTAAAACAAAAGCAAGAAGAGTTTTACGTTTTTTTAATAAATATGGTTTTAGTAATATTAAATTAACTATTTATATTATGAATGAAAATACTAGTTTAGAACAAGTAGTGGAACTTGAACAACATTTTATGGATACCTTAAAACCAAATCTTAATGTAGATCCGGTAGCTAGTAGTTCTGGATACCATGAACCTATGAGTCAGGAAAATCGTGAAAAGCTTCGTAATCTAAGAGGTACTCCGGTGTATATGTATAGTACGGAAGATTTTACTTTGCTACACATTTTTGGATCAAAACAACAAGCTTATACTCTTATAAATATACACCATACTACTTTAAATGATTGTTTAAATTCAGGTACTCTATATCTAGATAATTTCTTTTTTTCTTTAGATTTAATAGAAGAATCTCCTAAAACCAATCTACTTTGTATAAATGAAATTAAAAGTCTAGTTTCAAATTGTAGAGAGAAATATAACGTTAAACACCCGGCAGCTAAATCTATTTTAGGAGAGTTTAAAGATGATCCTAAAAAAAACATAGAATTTAATTCTTTAACTAGTTTAGCTAAACATTTAAAAGGTGATCGTCAAGTTATTAGAGCGTACTTAACAGGTAAAAAATCAGGTTACTATCGAGGTAAATGAACATTCAGTTACAAAGTTTAATATAGAAATAAAGGCATGGCCGGGTAAGGTAGAAATATCTTACTTTACATTCACTGTTTGCTGGAATACCTTACAGAGCCTTTGGAACTAGTAATGCAGACTTTCTTTAAGATAAAGCGGCATAATACAGTAACATTTCAAAGGATTAGGCAATCAGCCAGAAACCAAGTGTAAAAGGGCTCATTGTAGCATTAAACGCTTTTACAGAGTAGGATCTTCAGAGACTACACGTGAATATCTTAGTAAATACTTAATATTTAAAGATAAAGATATAGTCCGGGCATTAACGAAAGTTGGTGTATTAAGCGCATGCCTGCTTTAATAGGTGGTTTTGGTAATTTCCTACTTCCATTAGGATTAGGAGGACCTGATATGGGATTCCCTAGACTTAATAATATTAGTTACTTATTACTTATTCCTAGTATTGTTCTTTTCTTATTTGCAGGTGGAATAGAAAATGGTGTAGGTACAAAACCTGTGCCTAAGTAGTAAACAATTACTATGAAGTATACCACTATATGCTGGAAAACCCTAAAGGTTTAGCTTTTATTAATACTAAATCATAATGTAGTATAAGTAAAATGTTTAAATATGGTACAATGGGCAATCAGCAGGAAAACAGAACATAAGGTTTTGTATTATCCTCAGAGACTATACGTGGTACACTCCTTTTAATAAGGGTGAAGATATAGTCCATGGACATGTTAAAACATGTCTGATATATATATGTATTTTACTTATTAGGCAGGTAAAGCTAATAAAATACTAAAATCTTCCTTAGAACCACTTTCTTTCTTGCCTAATAACTCAACTAATAAAAAACTAGGTGGTTATTTAGCAGGATTAATAGAAGGGGATGGTTCTATAATTGTTCCTGTTTGGTCCCCCTTTACAAAGTAAAGGGGGAACCTAAGACAATTAGAAATCAATGCAAAAGATTTTAATGAATCACCTTTACTAATTGTGTACTATACATAAGTATATGTGTATAATTAGATAGAATTTAATAGGAAGATTTTATTGACTTTACCTTATAACTCCCCTACTAGTCCCGGGAGTTAATACATCATTGTATACTATAAGTAATGTATATGGATTTTGACAGGATTCCATTTTTTTAACTCCGTTGTTGTTATAACTTCTTCTTTTAGCTATGCTAATGCTGATACTCAAAAAGAATCAGTTCTTGAGGATAATAAAGGTAAGGCCGGTATTTATTGTTGAACTAATAAAATAAATGGTAAAAAGTATGTAGGTTCTAGTGTAGATTTATATAGAAGATTTATGCAATATTATAATATAAAATATTTAACTAGAGCTAGTGAATTTAGTTTAATTTGTAAAGCTTTACTTAAACATGGTTATTCTAATTTCCAGTTAGAAATTTTAGAGTATTGTGATCCTTCTGAGGTAATTTTAAGAGAGCAATATTATATAGATCTTTTAAATCCGGAATATAATATATTGAAAGTAGCTGGATCTAGTTTTGGATATAAACATACTATAGAGTCATTAAAAAAAATGTCAGAGATAGCTAAAAATAGATCAGAAGAAACTATAGCTAAATTGAGACAAGCTGCTTTAGGTAGAATCCATAGTGAAGAAACAAAAGCTAAACTAAGGGAAATAGCTTCAAATAGATTAAAACATCCTGTAGAAGGTAAAAAAAATTGTAGTTAAAGATAATCAAACAGGTGAAATTTTTAACTATGATTCTATACGTTCTACTGCAAAATATTTTGGAACTAGTATAGCTCCAATTAGATACAATTTAGATACTGGAAAGCTTTATAAAGGTAGATATATTATTTTTAGTAAAAATCAAATATAGATTTATGTAACTTTAATTATTAGTTCTTACTTTATACAACAGTTTTGTTTTATTAAATTTTATGTGTTGCCAACTTCGTATCCAACAAATAGTTCTATATTAAAAAAAAAGATTAGCTGGGTTTATTGAAGCGGATGGTCATTTTTATTGTGGTTTTGATTTAAATCCAAAGTGTATAGCAAATACAGTTAAATGTTACATGGCTATATCTCAAAAAAATTTATACAAAGCTAATTCTGATTTATCTCAAAAAGATAATTCCAATCTATATATTATGGAAAAAATACGAGAGTTTCTTGACGTTAAGAATGTTAATCAGACTAAAAGAATTAAAGATGATTATATTGAATTAGCTTATTCGGTAAGAACTACTAAAAAAAGTTCTTGCCAGATTTTAATAAATTATTTAAAGGATTATCCACTATTTAGCTCTAAACATCAAGATTTCTTAGATTGATCTAAAGCACATGATATAAGAATACATAAAAAGTATAAAACTCTAGAAGGATCCTCAGAATTATTATTCCTAAAAAACAGCATGAATACTAAAAGAACTCAATTCAATTGAGATTCATTAAACAGTTTTTACAGTTTAATGTAATAAGGGTTAACAAGAACGAGATAATAAAAATATATATTGAGTTTTTGACAGGTTGAACTCTTAAAGGATAGGGAGTTTTATGAGGTGACTCATAAATAATAAAATCCTTTTTTATGCGTGAATATCCTCAATTGTTTAATTGTTTACAAAAAACAGTCGTCATAGGTTACTCATGTTATCTAAAACATATGTAAAATACCTATCTCAAGGGGACAATGCGCAGGAGTATTATTATATTAATACTCTTCAGAGACTATACAAAGGATATCTTAATATTACACTCATTAAGGTGAAATGAAAGTAATACATATATTACATAGAATATCTTATAATAATTCTGGTAAATACGTTAAATACTTTAATAAAAGACTTAAGATAAAGGTGGAATTTCTATAAAAAAGGCTATCCTCCAAAACCTCATTCATTTAGTAATAAATGTTATAGAAGTGGGTTTTCATTTGATATATTAAAAGATTTTTTTTTCTTTATTGAAAAATTTTTTCTTAATATTAAGTTAGAATATTTTATGGATGGTATAATAATTTATGTTCTATATAAATTTAAATCTCCTATTATTGCCTTTATTTATTCTATGGATTACAGCTATACAATAAATATTTTATTAGCATTATCGGTAAGTATATTAATTTCCCGTGAAATAAATAAATTTTATTCTCATTTAAAAAAAACGGTATTTTTTAATTACTATTTCAATTCATACCTATTGGATGATTTAATAACCTGGTTTGCTGTCCTAGAAAATCTTTTAGGCTATTTCTGTAATTTTGTAACGAATAATCCTTATCATACTATGCCAAAGCTTAGTGAGGAAATGAAACAGGGGTTGAATCTCCGTAGACGTGTCTTGGAGCATAAAGCTAAATCTGTAGGTACTCAACTAAGAAAATTAGAATCCTTAGCCTCTGCTATAGATAGAAACAGGAGTCATCATACACATGGTAGTTTGTATGATGTTTTTAAAGAGAATGGTAGAGATAGTAAAAAGGAGTTAAATGCTTTATACTATGAATACCTAGATATTACTAAAACACTTAAAAGAAAAAATAATCCATCTATCCTTTGAGCAATAGATTGAGAGGAGCAGGCTGGTAATCATTGAAATAATCCCTCTAGTAAAATTATTTTTAATACCGACACACAAGGTGGTGTTATGTGACGTATAGTTAGTGTAGCTCGATTTAACGGAGAAAATTTAATAAATTAATCCTTAATGAGTGTAATATTAAGATAAAGATATAGTCCAAACAATATAGAAATATACTGAGTGTAATGATAGTTGTTTGTAAAACAATGAGATTACCAACATAATTGATATCCACCCTTATCAGGTATACAAAGTCACAGTGGTCCAAGTGTGGATTTAGCTATATTTGGATTACATTTATCTGGTATATCTAGTTTACTAGGAGCTTATGCCGGGTGTAAGCGACTTGGCGCTGGCTCATACTACCAAATTCCGGGGACGTCCCATGCTGAAGATACTAAGTTATGGTTGAAAAGTATCATAATGGCTTGAGGTAATGCTCAAGGTACAGTGAGAATGCTTCAGTGACGAAAGGAAAGGATTATCGCGGATCTAACCTCACCCATCGTTAGCAGGGGGACATGATGAGTGGGAAAAGAGCAACGAGTAGATGGTAGTACCCACTTAGTGTTAGGTCACGGTGGTTAAGGTGTACTCTAGCAGCCTGGAGACAGGTGGTAGAAAGAAAGTCCGAAAGTAACGTGAGTTAGCCGAGATACCAGTTATCGGTGACGTAGTAGATCTACCTTAATTGTATATAACCAGCTTTCCTAAAACGATTAGTAGACCTAGGCGAAAGTCGTAAAGGTAAAGGTTACGAAAACGATGAATTTCATGACAACTACATTTAATATGAGAAGTCCTGGAATTAGACTGCATAAATTAATTTTATTTGCATGAGCAGTTGTTATTACAGCTGTTTTATTATTATTATCATTACCTGTTTTAGCCGGTAAACTTATTCTGCCGGCTTTAAATTTGGCCGTTTTCTGGGAACCGTTATATGAAAGTATATCGCAATCAGCAGGTAATCTATTAAGTTTGAACTTTTTAGAGTACCTCAGAGGCTATACGCCAAAGTATCTTTGTTGTAGTTTAGAATTTTTTACCTTTCCTTTATGCACAACTTTTAGATGCATTCATACTGATAACAATAGTAAAAATTTAAATAAATCTCTCTTTAGTTCTTATTTCACCGGACTTATTGAAGGTGATGGTACAATAATAACACCAAAAACTTTAAGAAGCCCTAAGGGTAAGTTAAATTACCCCGCTATACAAATAGTTTTTCATTTAAAAGACTTACCTTTAGCTTTACTTGTTCAAAAAGAATTAGGTGTAGGTTCATTATCTAGAAAAAAAGGGGTAGATGCTTATATATTAACTATAAATAGCTATGAAGGTATATTGTTAGTTATTTCATTAATATATGGTAACATGAGAACACCTAAAATACATAGTCTTAATGCATTAATCGATTTTTTAAATAAAACTAAAGGAACCACTATTGAAAAACATCCTGTATCTATAGAGTCTTTAGATTCCAACCCATGGCTGTAAGGGTTTATAGAAGCAGACGCATCTTTTCAAGTAAGAACTACTCTTTCAGGTAAATATCCTAAACTTGAATGTAAATTAGAAATATCCCAGAGACGGGAGGATCACAAAGGATATGATAATATACATTTTTTACGTTATATTGCTGAGTTTTTAGAAACGGAAGTAAAAAAAATAAGGTCGGATAAGCCTAAACCTGAGTATAGAGTTAGAACTACTAACCTTAAAGGTAATATTCGTGCTAAAGATTATCTTTTACAATTCCCTCTATTTGGAACTAAACATTTGGATTCCTTAGATTGAATGGAAGTAGTAGACATGTTTGGTAGAAAGGAGCATAATACAGATGAAGGGAAGGTAAAAATAGTAAAGATCAAATCAGGTATGAACAATTTCAGAACAAATTTTACTTGAGATCATTTACAAAACTTCTACAGCTTAAAGATATAAGATATGGTCCGATCAGACATGAGAGTGTTTGCGTACATACACTAAGTTTTAAGAACTTTTTAAGCTTAAAGAGCAATACTTTAAGCTATGGGATTTCATCCAGTATGTCAACAATTATAATGGGAATTACAATGGTTCTTATTAATTGTATGCAAACATACTTGGTTGGAAATACTTTTGATTCAGAAGCGTTATCCGTACTATGCTCTAATGTTCTTTTAGCTAAAAGACATTATAACAAGGGATCGGAATCGCACAAAACGGAATCAGATTTTATATTATATTATTTAGCGGGATTAATTGAGGGTGATGGTCATTTTAATACACCTAAGAAACTTACAACACCTTCTGGTACAGCCAGAGTTGCGGGTATAGAAGTAGTTTTTAATAGGAAGGATAGACCTTCAGCAGAATTATTACAATCTCTATTTGGTGGAAGACTATACGACCACCCTAATAAAAAAGTTACTAGATGATTAATTCAAGATAAAAAATCTGTAACTAAAATAATAAATTCAATAAATGGAAAACTTAGAACACCAAAGATTCATTCTTTATATGAAATGATAGACTTTTTTAACGCTAAAGGAAATAATATTATAAAACTTCCTATAGATTCTAGTCCTTTAAGTAGTAATGCCTGGTTGGCTGGTTTTATAGATGCGGATGGACATTTTGCTATTAAGGGATTTACTTCAAATCCTAATACATACTTAGCAATCCAATTTTATTTAGGTCAACGTAATACAGATAAAAGTGGAGAGAGCTTAGAAAAAGTAATGTTAAACATCGCAGAGTTTTTACAAGCAAAATTAAATAATAGAGTCTTTTCTGAAAAATTTAATCAGTTTGTTATTAATACTTCTAACCGTGAGAGCAATAAGATTTTAATTGACTATTTAAATTCTTATTTTTTATTAAGTTCAAAATATTTAGACTTTAAAGATTGGGAAACTGTATATAATTTATATACAAATAAATTACACAAAGATCCCATACAATTTGAAAAGATACGAAATATTAAAGCAAACATGAACAATAACAGAACTCATTTCTCTTGAGCTCATCTTGAATGAATTTTATCTCGCTAAATACATAATATTAAGAGTATGAATACATAATTTACTATATATAATCATACTCTACTAACGTTTCAACCAGTATAATACAATGAATAAGTGTCGCCAGTTTGCCCTATAGTAATGGGAATTACTATGGTCTTGACTGACCGTAATTTTAATACTTCATTCTTTGAGGTAGCAGGTGGTGGTGACCCTATATTATACCAACATCTTTTCTTAACAAACACAAACTATATTTATATGTCCTCTATGTTAATATCAAGGGCTAGAAATTTTCATTTTGCATCTTTTTATTCTAAATTCTCCGAATATTATCCAAATTCAAAAATACCTAATGATAAATTCTTACAATGGTTTATAGGGTTTTCAGAAGGAGAAGGTTCTTTTATCGTATCTAAAAGAGGTGATTTATCCTTTGTCATTACTCAATCTACCTTAGATATACAGTGTCTTAATTATATAAAAGACAATCTAGGGTTTGGTAAAGTAATTAAACAATCTGTAAAACAATCTACTCACAGGTATGTCGTTCAAGATAATAAAAACTTGTTTTTGATTTGTTTAATTTTTAATGGTAACATGGTATTTCCAACTAGAAATGCTAGATTTTTAACTTTTCTTTCTTCTTTTAATGAAAAACAATTGAAAGGTGGAAAAATTATAATAGAACCTATGAATACTTGTGTGCTACCTAGCTTAAAAGACAGTTGAATAGCAGGTATAACTGATGGAGAAGGTTGTTTTAGTTGTTCTTTACTATCTAATAGTACTGGTTACAGATTTAGATATATTTTAACTCAAAAATGAGATGCTAACAAATCAGTTTTAGAACATATTACAAATCTTTTTGCTGAACTTTCGGTTAAAGGTTCTGTTGTAACTCATACGGTTAGTAATGTATGGGAGATTAGAATAAATGGTGTAAAAAATTGTAAAGGGTTATTTACTTATTTTGACGAACATAATCTTATAACTAAAAAAGTGGAAAGTTATTCAAAATGAAAAATAATACATTCTAGGTTAATAAATGGGGACCATTTGAATGAGGTTACTAGAGATGAATTAGTAACTTTAGCTAAAAAAGTAAATATAAATATATAGATTTCAGGAAAAAAGGGTTTGGTTTAGCCAAAGCTATGAAGCTAACTAAGGCAGATGTAAAAAATAATAAGACCTTAAAAAGTGAATACCATAAAAGAATAGCCTAAATAATTCTAGGTATACCATAACTCTAGTTTTTGTTGTAATTTATTGTGTAATTCTTAGGAGAAAACAATAACAAAACAAAAGCAATACTGGTGGGAAAACATATTACTTATGTTTTCCAAACGGTCAAAATCCCCTAGGACAAGACCGTCGGTTTCCTAAGAGATCGCTACAGACTGGTTCACCGGTGGGTGGCTGAAATGCTGCTTAATGTACAGTCGGATTTCTCTTCTTTTGACCAAGAAGGCATCAACTATCGTTGATGGTTATACAATTAAAGGTGTAAAAAAGTTGTATAATAAGGAATTGGATTCTTCGGTCATCCAGAGGTTTACATTTTAATTATTCCTGGGTTTGGTATAATTAGTACTACAATTTCAGCTAACTCCAATAAGAGCGTATTCGGTTATCTGGGGATGGTATACGCAATGTGTTCTATTGGAATTTTAGGATTTGTAGTTTGAAGTCAATGGCTGGCTTTCCCCATAGGTGACTATGGGGTAATAAATTCCACTGTAGGCTGGAACGGTGTCCTTTTTTTGTTTCTATCTACTGTCACTAGTATATGCTTTATATGCATAACAAAATTAGGAAATTTATTAGATACTTTTTATAGTTTAAATGCTAATAAAAGTGCCCAATCAGCAGGAAACTTCTTATATGAAGGATCCTCAGAGACTATACGTGGAAATACTTATGATTTATTCAAAATGAATCATTCATTTTATTTTAAAAAAGAGTTTTCTAAAGACAATAACTGATTATCTTGATTTATAGGTTTTGCAGAAGGTGATGGAGCAATACTAGAACATAAAGGAAGATGTACATTTGTTCTTACTCAAAAGCATGATAAGGTTTTGCATGAAATAAATAAGGTTTTAAATATAGGTATAGTCAAACATTTTTATGATAATAAAGGTAATAGGAAATACTCCAGATTTATAGTATCGGAAAATAAAGGTATTTTTTTACTCTATTTATTGTTAAATGGAAACCTTGTATTAGAATCAAGAATAAAACAATTAACTAAATGAAATACTGCATTAAATAATGCAAGTAGATTTAATTTTGCCATGTTTTATAGTAAAAAAGTACCTGAGTTAATTGAAATCGTAAAAAAACCCCGCGTTAAAAATGCTTGGTTGTCTGGTTTTACAGATGCTGAAGGTTGTTTTTCTGTAAAAATAGAAAATAGAAAAAAAGCATTTTATGTACAGCTTTTATTTATTTTAGATCAAAAAAATGGTGAAGAAGTTTTAAATACTATAAGTTTTATGTTAAATGCAAATACTAAATCAACACTTAAAACGGTTAATAAATATATTTCCATTAAAAATGATGTAAATTATATTAATACCATGTTTAGGTTGACTTTATCTTGTAATGACAGTAAAAAACTCATTACTCTCACTATTTTAGATTATTTTAATAAATATCCTTTAAAAACTAGTAAAAGTAAATCGTTTCAGGCTTGAACCCATATATCCAAGCTTACTTTGGGTAAACAACCTTTATCGTCTGAAAATCTAAAAGTCGTTAGAAAATTAAGACATAACATGAACTTTTTTACAATAGAAAATCAAAAAAGAGGTCATGCAAATAAATCATAAGTATAAGATATAGTCCACGTTTTTACTAATAATATTAGAAAATTAGTAAAGATCACGCACCATATGTATACTGTTGGGCTTGATGTGGATACAAGAGCATATTTTACAGCCGCTACTCTAATCATTGCAGTACCTACTGGTATTAAAATATTTTCTTGATTAGCAACTTGTTATGGTGGTTCTTTACAATTTATACCATCATTACTTTTTGCGTTAGGTTTTGTATTCATGTTTACTATTGGAGGGTTAATAAACATAAACCACTTAGCTCTCTTTTCAAGTACTACTAAATGCTGGGAACTACTGAAAATAGGAATACTAAATATATCTATAGTAAAAATTTCCTATTTTGTACAATCAGCAGGTAACCTGGTGAATTATTTAATTGGTATTGCCAAGAGAATAGTTTATCCTTGCACCTCAGAGACTAAATGTAGTCCTCACAAACTAATGTATTCATTAGTGTTGTGTGAAGATATAGTCCGTTTAATAAATTTCTTAATTTCATTTTTATTTACAAATAAAAATACTCTTAATCATTCCGGTTTAGACATTAAGCACTCTTCTGTAATAAGGTACGTTTCTCCCCTCCCCTATATGGGAGGGGGTGAGTCTTGTCAGTACCCATCTTATGGACATAGTACTTGTTCTTCTTCCAGTGCTGAGGTGGCGAATAATAATATTCCTACTGAGAAAGTAGAATTAAAACCTAAAAATGTATATGGTAATCTTGAAAAAGATAGAACTAGAATTCTTAAAGACTGTGCTAAGCTATCAGGTGTTTACTATTTAACAAATAACATAAATGGTCATACTTATGTAGGAAGTTCTATAAATTTATCTGCTAGAATGAGAAGTTATCTTAACACTAATTACCTAAAAAGTAAACAAAATATTAATATGCCTATTATAAAGGCTTTACTTAAATATGGTCATTCAAACTTTTCTCTTTGAATTTTAGAGTATGCTGAACCTTTTGAATTAGCTACAAGAGAAACTATTTATATTACACAAATTCTCCCTTATTATAATGTATTAAAACAAGGATATTCTTCTACAGGGTACAGACATACAGAAGAAACTAAGAAATTACTTTCTGAATTAGCTAAGAATAGGGTACATTCACCTGAAACTAAAGCATTAATAGCCAAATCTTTAGTAGGGGAAAATAATCCTTTCTACAGTAAAAATCATAGTGAGAAAACTATAAGACAAATCATTGAATCTAAATCACATAATTCTGTCTATATATATGATTCATACAAAAATTTAATAGCTATCTACCCATCAGTAAATACATTATCTAAAGTGATTGCTGCTAATCATAGCACAATTGTTAGTTTTATAAAGAATAATATGTTATTTAGGGGGGAATGATATTTTACTACTATTCCTTACAACATTAGTGATTCTCCTAAAATAAAGAACTGAAATACTCTAGAAAGTGAACTATTGGCTAAGGAAATTAGAGAAAACGTTGGAATAGTAAAAGGTGTATTTGTCTATGACAAACACAAAAACTTTGTAGCTAGATATTCTGGAGTAACTCAAGCTAGTAAAGTATATAATCTTAGTTATGTTACTATAAGAAAGTGTGCTAGTGTAAACGGATTACACAATTCAGGTTACTACTTTTGTTTTGAAAGATTAGAAGAAGACATAAAAAAAACAAAAAACTTAAACTTTATTCCAACATTTTAGCTAATAAATATATTTTATCATCATTTTTTCATATGTTGACTCTGTTCCATATGTTAAAAAGCCAAAATTAAAACCTAGTTCGGACACCGAAAATTAATAAGAATAAAAATGAAATTAAGAAATTTATTTGTAAGTGGAGTTGTGCTTGCGAACGCATCACTTGATATTGCCTTCCACGATACTTGAGGTTTTAAGTTAAGTATGCTAATACCTGGTTTATTTGTTATGGTCAAGACAGGGTTTGAGGCTACGCCGTCAAATTCTAGTCTTAGTTATAATAATAATTGCAGTTATAATGATTTATCTGATAACAATAACTATAAAGAATATATAAAAATGTTTTGAGTAGGGCTAATGGACGGAGATGGAAGTATTCAAGTAAACCATTGACGTAAACAATCTCTACAATACAGACTAGTTATTAAATTATCTAACCTTAAATCTAATTATAATATGTTGGTTGAGGTTGCTAAAGTAATAGGTGGAACTGTTAGGATTACTGGTAAACAGGCTGATGTTATCTGAGTTGTAAATAAAAAGGAAGAAATTATTGAAGTAATAAAAATTTTGGATACTTATCCTCCTTTAACTTCAAAAAAAATCTGTCAACTTGCATTCTTAAAAACATGTTTAACTGAAACTTCGGTAGAAAAATACTTATGCACAAGAGATACTAAATTTAAAGAGCAATCTGCTATTATAAACGCTAATTTTAAGGTACCTACTTATTTTAAAGCTTGATTATCTGGTTTTATAGAAGCGGAAGGTTGTTTTTCTATTCGTAAAACGAAAGCACATTCTTTCTCAATAGGACAAAATGACGACGTTTATTTAATAGACGCTATAAAACAGTATTTTGATATATCAAATAAAGTTCGTAACCCTTACGGTAACTTCTTTTTTATAGAGGTATACAAGAAAGAGGTATTAGCGAAAATAGTGGCACATTGTACTAACTATCCTTTGTTGGGAGAAAAGTTAGAGTCTTTAAAAAAATTAAGAGCTTGCTGTGTTCTTTAGTAGGTGTCGTGTTGTCTTGTCACCATGAAAAATTACATACGTTTTTCGGTAAAATTATTAATTTTGCTAACGGTGAAGCCTAGGCCTCCATTGGCCATTTAAAAATATTATTCATAAAACAGATTTTGACTTACTTTTATCTACATATCTACGAGGTATTTTTATGAATAATTATGGTCGTAATTATATATATATGAATAAAATATTAACAACAAGAGAAAATAAGGGGTTATTTTACAATTCTCCATTAAAGACTAGGTCGTATTCTGATGGTAAAAAAAGTAACTCTTTCCCTCCCGGGGACCCTTCCGAGACAGGGTCCCTAATCCCCCGTGGGGAAATAAAGGGAAGAGGATTAGATCCTCATTGAGTAACTGGATTAGTAGATGCTGAAGGTTCTTTTATTGTTTTTATAAAATTAAATCCAAATAACAGTAAGAATCTAGTACGACAAATACAACTGTCTTTTGAAGTATCTTTTCATATTAAAGATATAGAATTACTCTATAAATTAAAATCCTTTTTTGGAGAAGCTGGTACGATTTTTATTCCATCAACTAGAAAAGATGCTAGATTAAAAATAACAGGTTTGAACGAGATATTAAATTTTATAATTCCTCATTTTAAACAGTACCCTTTACATGGTATGAAAAAAATAGATTATGATCTATGGTCTGAATGTGCAGAATTGTTACAAAGTAAGCAACATTTACAAGAGAAAGGGTTAAATAGAATATTATCCATTAAATCTGTACTTAATAATGGATTATCTGATAAATTAAAAGCTCTTTTCCCTTCTGTAATAACTATAGATAGACCTGTTTTGGATGTTGTTAATATTCCATTAAATCCTAATTATGTCAGTGGGTTTACCGAGGGAGACGGTTGCTTCACTGTAAATATTTATTCTAAAACTAAGCAAATTACTGCTTATTATATTATTGAGCTACATAAAAGGGAAGTTCCTTTATTATCAAGCATAAAAAAATTTTTTGGAGGGGTCGGTTCTACAAATCTCGCATTAAGTAGAAATACCGCTCGATTTTCTATAAGTAAAAAATCACACTTGATAAGTAAGGTATTGCCTCATTTTGATGCACATAAATTGGAAGGTAATAAGCTTAAAAATTATCTAATCTTTAGAGAAATTGTTCTATTACTTTGTTCTAAAAGCGCATTTAACTCAAGAGGGGTTTGATAAAATAAAACTTCTTAAAGAGGGTTTAAATAATTAAAGTAGATAATTTATTAGGAGTAAAATATATAAAGATGATTATATGGCGTATGTATACTTTACTTATTATTTTAAGGCGGATAATAAGAAGGAGTGTACTAGGTAATACCGTGGAAACCAAAGTGAATAAATTTATTCTCGAGTAGGATCCGTAGAGACTAAACGTGACAGTCGAAAGTTTATTAAGTTAAATCATTAGATAAGTTATAGTCCGATCCACTGCGTGAGCAGTGTTGTATGTAAATAAATGAGCAACTTAATTGACTTACTACGTAGTTGCTCAAATGGGTCTGATTAATTCGTGTTCTATTACGAATTCTTCTGCAACTGACTATATGCTGGGAACTATACTATTCGTGTATTGTTTACTGTTTATTAATATGTTTTATCTTTATAAATTAGATGTTAGTAAGAATATTCTTCTTTTAAACAGTGAAAATGACGATACAACGAGTTTAAATGAACTTCCTAGTATACAATCAGCAGAAAACTGTAAAGGATTCTCAGAGACTGTACGTCAGTTACCTAAAATAGATGATTATAAGTTTTGAAATTGATTTGCAGGTGTAATAGATGGGGATGGTAATTTTGATATTCGAACCTATCCCACTAGTAAAAAAAGAGTTCTTAAACAAATTAGAATTAAATTGCACAATAGAGATATTAGAATATTAACACGTATACAAGATTATTTACATATGGGTCGAATTAGAGCGGATAAGAATAAACCTTATTCAATCTATATTATCTCTACTATAGAAGATATGACGTATGTTCTTAATCATATTAATGGTTTAATTAGACTTAAAGTACCTGGGTTTAAAGAAAGTTGTAATATATGCAATATAGAATATATTGAAGCAAATTCTAATATTGGCCTTTATGATCCTTATTTTGCCGGTTTAGTTGATACAGATGGTAGCATAGTATTTAATTATGCAGGGAATAGAATAGAGTGTAATTTGGAATTCAAATATAATGAATACACATCTAGATTAAACTTTGATAATACTATTTTACATAGTAAACCATATATTGTTAAACGTGAAAAATCTTCTAAGTTTGGGGGTTCTAAAGACTTCACATCTATTGCCTTTAAATTTCAAAACGTCAATAATATGCTATTTATCTATGATTATTTTATGCATAATAGATTATATTGTGATGTTAAATTCTATAGAGTTACGAAAATTAAATCCTTTATTGAAATTAGAAAATATAAAACATCACCAAAACATAGTTTAGAGCATAAAATTTATTCAAACTTTGTGATTGATTGACTTAAGCATGGGAATCCTTTATGATATAAAGTTCCTTGCGTAAGTAAATATTTATTATATGATGATAAATAGTATAATTATTGGGGTAAAGAGACAGTCCACAATACTTAATTATATTATTGACCTTTTTTTAGGTTATTTTGTTTTATTATTGGTATTATAAGCTAAAAATTTGGGGTAACTTTTTAATATTATTTTTGTGCTTTTATTTTATGTATTATCTTGCCAATTTATTTGTTAAATACCGTTCTATTTTTATATTACTATATATAGGAGGTTTATTAACTGTTTTATTTTTATTTTTAGCCTTTTTTATATATTTTATTAGAAAGATGCTACTAGGTTTTATATGAAATAACTTTGATATATCTTTATTTACAAGTATTATACTAGTACTGCCACTTATTTTTTTTCTAAATAGAATTAAAAGAAATTTTTTTTACTAAATTTAAATATAATTTAGTAAAAAAATATGATGTAAAAAATTTGTGTTTACAAGTATCTACTATAAACCCCACTTTTGCAAGTGTTGCTTTTTTTTTTTTTTCAGTGCTTATCAACGTTACGATACTCAACCTGAAAATTATAACAGATATAGTGAAAGATATGAGCTGTTTAGGTCCGATCTAAAAAGAAGATTTAACCTAGAACTACAAGAACAACCACAACCAAGTTCTTTAGTAGGAAGTATAGGGTTTAAGGAAGTAAAATTTGAGATGGAACATCTCAAAGAAAGAATTTACCGTAATTTGGCTCTGGCTTCAGACATAAAAAAAGCTGGTATTGCTACCAGATGTTCACCTCTTATTAGACAAAAAGGTAAACAAAATGCTGTTAATGATATTTTCTCTGAAGCTTATCAAGCTCGAGTGCAAGCTGCTTATGAAGCAGCAATAGATTTACAATCTCATCGTCTTGTACTAATAAGCTATGGTTTTATTAAGGATAGGGGTCCGTTAAGTACATTTATAAATTAAATTTACTAAATTATAAATAAGTAGCACCTGCTAAAACAAAAGAGTAGTTGTCTAATTAAATAATAAAAAAAAAAATAAAAATATACGTTAAATATAACAACTAAAAGAAATAATAGATGTCTTATTCTTCTAACTAATAACATAAAAAAATACAATAATGATTTGAGTTGCATTTCCACTACGTTTTAAGTATGGGTGCTGTATTTGCCTTATTTAGTGGATGATATTTCTGAATTCCTAAAATTTTAGGATTAGATTATAACTTACTTTACTCTAAAGCTCATTTCTGAGTTTTATTTACAGGGGTTAGGTTAAATGGAAGAGGTTTTGAGTTTAAAAACGCATGTAATAGAAATATTTCAAATGTGAGTCCTAATAATGGGGGTTCACCAAATAATTTTGTTATCTATTTTAAAAACCTTAAGGAGAATAAAAGAAAAATTTACAAAGAGCTAAAAAACAAATCTGGAGTATACTTATTTATCAATGACGTAACTAAAGATTTGTATGTAGGTAGTAGTCTTAATTTATCTAAAAGAATGGTTAGTCATTTTTATTACGCAAATTCTGATAAAGTTGGTAAAACAATACTAATAAGAGCAATGAAGAAATATGGAGTTGAGAACTTTTCTTTAGGTATATTGGAATTTTGTAAAAAAGACGTAATAGTATGTGTAAATCTAGAACAAAAGTGAATCGATTATTACGAGCCAAGTTATAACATATTAAAGATTGCAGGAAGCTCTTTCGGATTTACTCATAGTGTTGATACCATAACTAAGTTAAAAGAAATTTTCAGAAAAGAGAATCATCCTAAGTTTGGATATACTACTTCAGATGAGACCAAAAATGCTATTAGCGAAGGTATAAAGGAATTTTATTTAAAAAATGACAATGCCTTTAAAGGTTTAAAAGGTAAATTATCTCCTCAATATGGTATAGGAGGAAACCTAGTTTTTTGTTATAATGAAAAGAATGAGGAATTAATGTTCCCTTCTATAAATGCTGCTAGACAACATTTTAAAGTAAGATGGACATTTATTAAAAAGAACTTAGACACAAATAAGTATACATCCATAAATGACGAAAATTGAATATTACAATCTTTTCCGCGTAATTAAGCTCAAAATTAATAAATTAGCCCCTTCCAATCTTTCTATATGCTGGGAACTTTCATAATGCTTAAGTACTTTATCACTAGATGGTTAGTAAAAATCTTAAGTATATCTAGACAATCAGCAGGAAACCAAAATAATTGTAATTATGAGTAGTATCCTAAGAGACTACACGAAAGAGGCCATATATTTATGGTCAAGACATAGTCCGGTTTTTAAACGTAATTTAACTTTTTTCCCTCGATGTTGGGGGTCTACATAAGTAATTATGTGGTACAATGGGTAATAATATACCTTAATTTTGGCTATATGCTGGAAAATTCTTATCGTTTACTTACTTATGAAGTGAAAATAGAAAACATTGAATAATCAGCAGGGAAGTATTTATTAGATAATTACCCCTCAACGATCACACGCCGAATATCCTTAAAGAACTAGTTAGAAATAATTTAGTATTTTACTCTAAGGATAATGATATGATCTAGATTATACTAATAGTGAGTAATAAGTAGTGATCTTTTATCTAGACAAGGTTTGCCTATAAAATTTTCATTACGTACGCATTTATTTAAAAGGTATAATGCAACATTTCTTAGGTCTACAAGGAATTGAAAGCAGTTCCCCCTTATAAAATAATAAATATAAGGTGCATAAGAGGATGAAATTCAAGAAAAACTGTAAAGTCAACTTGAAGCGAAGCTTATTTTTAAAGTATATTAATTTATATTATTAATAATAAGAACGTTCAACGACTAGAAGGAAAGTCTTTATGATAACAACCTTCCACGAGTATCCTCCGTCAAATAAACTTTAAATATAATGACATATTAAAGTAAGACGATGACATAGTCTGAACCCATATGAGAATATGGGAGTTAAAGGGTAAATCCTTTAACGTAACATAATTGGCCACGTAGAATAAGTGATTACCCTGATGCTTTTACAGGTTGAAACTTTATTAGTAGTATTGGTTCTATGATATCTGTAGCTGCAACTGCACTTTTCTTACATATTGTATACTTACAACTTGTTAAAGGTAAAGCTATCTTCGGATACCCTTGAGCCGTTCCTCAACTATTTAGTGATTATTTACGTATACTTAAAGATAAATCTGCTCCAGGATTAGAATGAGCCTTACATAGCCCACCTAAACCTCACGCATTTACTAGCTTACCATTACAAAGTGGAATGGATGCTGATTCAGTAGCAATATTAGTGAATAGTTATTTCACACTAAAGGCGCAGGCGGCAGCCGCAATCGCTAGCTGTCCACATGATACATTTTTCAAAGTTGTGGCATTTTCAGGAGAATTTGTAAAGGAGCAAATTCCTTATTGCGATTTTAACCCAGTTAATGGTGTGAAACATCTAGCAGCAAGTCAAAATTGATCTGAATTTACCGCTTGTTCAAATTGTTTCGCTGCAAAGTGCATAAATTGTCATCATAATGCGATATGATTATTATTTACAAACTGTAACATTTTTTCAATACTCTTATCTAATATTAGAAAAATAACATCAGTATTTAGTGATTATTTACGTATACTTAAAGATAAATGTGCTCCAGGATTAGAATGAGCATTAAGTAATCCCCCTAAACCTCACGCATTCACTAGCTTACCACTACAAAGTGGTATAGTAATATTTCAATGTGTTTGTGGTGCGGTACGTAGATGCTTTGAAGGTACACCATGTCCTAGTTGTGGTGGTCCTACAAAGCCTCACGATCCTAAATTAGAAGGATTATTTGGGGGTAAAACTGTACCAGTTGCTGCGGGTAAAATTCTACTTAAAGACCCTAAAGGTAATGACAAAGACAATAAAAAAGATAAAGACAAAGGCCAAGGTCAACAGTCTTTTATAAATACTAAATTAACTAGACGTTTATTAGTACTTTCTAGTGTTTTATTACTATTTTCTGGTGTTTTATATGTATTTTTTAGTTCTTTCGCTGATTTACAATATTTAGCTAATACATCTATCAGTTGTGATGCACCTAGAGCTTGAGGACTTTACTTCCAAGATAGTGCTAGCCCACAAATGGAAGCGCTAGTAGAGCTTCATGATAACATTATGTATTACTTAGTTGCAATTTTATTTGCTGTAGGTTGAATACAAGGAGCTATTATTAGAAACTTTGATAGTTCTAAATCACCTATAAGTAATAAATATCTTAATCATGGTATGAAAGTGTGCCTTCTCACAAGTTTTCTAAGATTTATTGTCTCCTTTCATATAACATATCTATTCTTATTATCACTTATTCCACATATATATAAAGTAATTTTAAACAGGATGAGTGGAAAAATCCTGTTAATTCAATACTTAAATAGATATGTAGTTTCCTGTTTTTATTCTTCTGTTACCCTACTTACCAGTCCTAGCTATTCGGTGAACTCAGGGGGTAAACTTACTATTCTTGCGCGACATAGTGCTGTTACACAATTAAAAGGAGTTCGAAAATATAGTTCAAGCGAACCCTTATCTAATACCTTACCCATTCAAGAAGTAGAAGTCGGTAAGGATATCTCCTTAAAAAATTTTTATGAATGGTTATCAGGGATAACGGATGGTGAAGGTAGTTTCTATATTTTAAGAAGAAATGACAGAGGTTTCTTTGAATTTCGTTTTTCAATATGTCTTCATATTGACGATATCCATATGTTGCATATTATTCATAGAATTTTAGGGATAGGGAGAGTTCATACTAGCGGTAAAACTGCTCGTTTTTCTGTCACTACTCTTAAAGATATAGAAAAAATCCTAAATATTTTTACTAAATACCCTTTAAATTCTTCTAAAATACTTAATTTCTTGGATTTTAAGAAAGCTTATGAGCTCTATACAAGTTCGTCTTCTAAAGAGAATGTTGGTCAATATATTAATGATCTTAAAAATGGTATGAATACTAAAAGAATTAATTTTGAAATGCCTATAGATTTCAAACCTAGAATAACATCTTATTGATTACTTGGATTTGTTGAGGGTGAAGGTTCTTTTTTTGTTAAAAAAGATAAGTACAAATTAACTTTTACTCTAACACAATCTATTAGAGATTACGCTTTAATGGAATCAATTAGAGATTTTATGTACAATTTACAAGGAGTTTGTAAACAAAAGATGGATAAAACTAGTATAAGAATTAACATATCTAAAGATTCCATTAATAAAAATCCTATAACTCGGCTAACTATAACCAAGATTGATTTAATCAAAGACGTTATAATTCCTTTTTTTAGCTCTATGACTTGACGTAGTAAAAAGGAATTGGACTATCAGGATTGAGTGGCTATTTTTAAGCTTAAAGAAAGAGGTCACCATTATCAAGAAGAAGGTATAAAAATATTAAATCTTATTATTAGTCAAATGAATAATAGTAGATTATCAACAAACTGTGATGTAAGTTTACCTAAAGTAGGTCGGGAGCAATTATATGTTGAAATTAATAAGTTATTAAACGGACCCTCCAATATCGAAGTAAAAGAAGAGGGAAGACTTTTTATAAAGTCTTTAAATCGTTTTTCGGCTAGTGGAAATACTAAAGTACAAATTATAGAATATAGCGGGTTAATTTTGAATACATTTACTTCACTTAGTGACTGTGCTAAATTTTTAGGGGTATCACAACCCACGGTTAAGAATAGATTGATTGAAAACCAGCTCTTTTTATTCGAAAATAAACCTTGTTACATAAAGATAATGAATAAAGATAATGAATTAATAGTCTCCAGTAGACCCGAAAAAGAAACTCTTAGTAATGAAATTAAATTAAAAATAAGCACAAGACCGTCGGGGGTAGGAAAACCTGTAAATATATATGAAAAATTTGACTCTTCAGGCTTTAAATTAATAGGTAGTTTTGTATCTCTTCGAAGAGCAGGTAAATTTTTAGGAATAAGTGGTAGTTCTATAATAAGATATATGCAATCAGGGCAAATTTATAAAGACAGATATAAATTTTCGTCCAAATAATAAGCAATAAACTTAGAAAAACTATGAGTTTAATTTAACTAAATGCTGGAAGGTTCTAAAACCTTTGATACTATAATTATATTCCCTGTATACTTATTTTTTTCGACGTAATTACGATTATGCGAAATTACTAGAAAAAAAAACACACAAAAATAAAAAAAATTAGGGAGCCTTAGGGACCTAGAGTATTATAGTGGGTAGGATAAATAATTATAAGTGATAACTCTTCTCCTACAAAGGGCTACGCGCAAGCGCTACGCCCAAATTAGGCGACCCCTACCATGGAATGTAACGATGGTAGTCGGGAAAGGATGTAACAATGAATAACCTAGCAGGAAACCAAAATAATCCTTATTTAGATTATGAGTAGGTAATCCCCAGAGACTAAACGTTAAATATCCTGTTGATTCACTGGATAATTATATAGTCCATAATTTTGACACTAATCGAGCTTATCTGAACAATCACTCCGGCTTTAATCTTAGTATTAATCGCTTTCCCTTCTTTCAAACTATTATACTTAATGGATGAGGTTACTGATCCTTCATTATCTGTATTAGCAGAGGGTCTTTTTTTAGGTGGCCCTAAATCGCATATATTAAATAAAATAGAAGACACCTGTGTGTTAACTATAGCAGGCCAAAAAAAGGATTTTGGAGTAAGTATAGCTAATGAATCTAAAGATTATTTTAGATCTATTATACAACCTTATTTAAACAAGACTGTAAAGTCGACATCTGCGCAATTTAAACCAATAATGAATTTATCTTTAAACCCCCACTTTCAATTATCGAAATTAGTAAAGGGTAATAGATATTATTCAACTAAAGGAGTAAATTCTATTGTTGCATCATATTCTAATCCTATTAATTTAAAATCAGCTATTTATAAAGAAAACCTAAAAAAGTCTGGAATATATCGTTGAACAAACTTAATAAGTGGAAAAACATATATAGGTAGCTCATCTAATTTAGCTAAAAGATTTTCGGGCTATTTTTCTACTATCTTTTTAACAAGGGAATCTTTAAAGACAAAAAGTCTTATATATTCTGCTTTATTAAAATATGGTCATAGTAATTTTAAATTAGATATTTTAGAATATTGCGATCCTAAGGAACTATTAGTTAGAGAACAATATTATTTAAATGGATATTCTCCTGAGTATAATATTTTAAAAACAGCTGGTTCTAATTTAGGATTTAAACATTCAGATGAAACTTTGTTGAAATTTAAACGTAGAGAATTCTCAAAAGAACATCTTGAATTAATACGTAAAACTGGCTCTGTTAATTTTATAAAGTTTAATGAAAATAAACGTTTAAAAGTAGCGATTCATGATTTTAGTATAGATATAACGACTACTTATGGTTCAATGGGTGAAGCTTCCAAGGTTATTAATGTAGACACTAAAACTTTTTGAACTAAGGAAAGATCTGAAAAAGAAAGTAATGATATAATACCATATAAAGGTAAATATGTACTAACTATTCTAAGGGAAGGTATAACTGAGAAGGATCATCTAGAAAGAGTGGAGCTAGCCAGAGTTAATATATCTAAAGGTTTAATAAATTGAAAAAAAGCCAAAGGTAAAATAGTAGTTGTAACTAATGTCGTTACAAAGGAAACAGTAAATTATAATTCGGTTAGTGATGCAGCTAGATCTTTAAATGTAAACAGATTCACAATAAGTAGGCGTATAAAGGATAAAAATATTTTAGACGGTATTTATAAATTTTCTAATTTAGATTAGTTCAAGGTGGATTTACAGATCCTCTAGCAGATGACGGAGGTTGAGCTAAACCTGGTGTAAGATTAGCTGCAAATAGTTTCAAATTAAAAGAAGTAGAATTTCTAGTTGAAGTTCTTCAAAGTAAATTTGGTTTAAATTGTACCATTCAAACACTAAAACCTTCGGGTAATCATAATATTTATATTAAAGGAAGCTCAGTTCCTAAGTTAAGGGAGCTAGTTTTACCTCATTTACATACATCTATGTACTATAAATTAGGATTATAAAAACAATATACTTTTTGTGGTTAATCTTTTATAAGATGATGGAGAAGAAGCTTTTTTAACTCCCCTGCACATATATGCGATAGTCGTGAGATAAATGGTTGAGCCATTTATCTCTAAGTTTCCGACGGGATTCTTATAGAAAAGATTAAATCTTTTCTATGGCGACACGAGTGAAAACAGTTAAAATATTATTATCATATTCAATATCACACCGGTCGGTGGCAGATAATAATACAAGACTGTCAGTAAATAGTTTATTTTTTATTTATTGCAACAGACTGGGTCACTTGTGGGTGTCAGTATATCTGATGCTTAATGTACAGTCGACAAGATTTTAATTAAAAATAAAAAAATAATTAAACTTTGCACCAATGATATTGATCCTACGAATATCCAGATTTCTTAAATAGTGAGGGAGATTTTGTTGAGTTTGATTCTTACCTTGTTCCTGAATCTGATTTAGAAGAAGGAGCGTTAAGAATGTTAGAAGTAGATAACAGAGTTATTCTTCCTGAAATTACACATACAAGATTTATTCTTACTGCTGCAGATGAACTGAGGACCTTTAGCAAGTACCTCTTAACGTCTATACACTATCAAATTCCGGGGACACCCTAAAGACCTTTTAACTAAACGTTCATCTCAAAAGGTTAAACGCGGCTATGTTAATGACCATAGGTATAGTAATATCAAAAGGTATATACGAAAGTTAAATGGGTTATCGCGGATCTAAATCACCTAGTTACCTTATTTGGTTATCCTACAATCTTGTAACTCACGCTACAGCAGCAAAGAAAGATTGCTAGGCTACATCATCATTATGGTGTAGTAGGTTGTAAAAGAGCAACGAGTAGATGGTAGTGGTCTATAATAGTAAAAAGAGGGTTACACTCAACTATTCTAGATTAAGGTATACTCTAGTCGACCTGATAACAGGTCGTTGGGTTTATAGCTATACCTAAAATCTAAATATTTTAACTATTTCTTTGTCAATCTTTATTTTTTTTTTAAGGGATTTTTCTTTGAAAAACAGTAAATCAATCTATATTAAACAAGATGTTACAGGAGTAATATACAATTTTCCTAGCATAACATCATTAGTTAAATACTTTGATAGCATAAATATTAAGGCTAACCGTAATAAGATAGCTAGTTGTTAAAATACCAACGAGTCTTATTTAGGTTACACTTACTATACTGGTACAAGCTAAACATTACCAAACTATAAATATTTTGTGATTACCAGCCCATAACTAAGAGAGTGCCAACAAAGTAATATAAGAATAAAATATTTAGATAATGGAAAAGTAAACTTTCGGTTATCCATTCATTTGCAATTCCAGCATTAGGGGTAAAATGTGATGCTTACCCAGGGAGATTAAATCAATTCTCTGTTTTAATTAACAGATTAGGAACATTTTATGGTCTTATGAACAATGGCCAAAACTGTAGTGAACCTATGGTTATAAATCATCAAATTGACGGGAAACCCCTAAAGAAATCTTAACTAAGTAAGTATGGTAACATAACTTATGGCACAGGTAATGACTCGTGGTATAGTAAAATCAAGATTTATTGTTTAATGGGCAATCCGCAGCCAAGTACCAAATATAAAATATTTGGTATGCAGTTCATCGACTAAACGGTGGTTGGTATTGTTATGATTAATAATGCTTAAGATATAGTCAGACCCCTCCTGAAAAGGTGCAGAAAGACATAAGTATTTTTTATGTTTTTTGTTAAATAGATATATATTAATTAGATTAATTGTATTTAGGGATTTCTACAATAGTCTGCTAGACTATTTTAGTGTAATCATATAATTTATTAACTGGTATAGCAATAATACTTGCTTTTTACATTAAATAAACGTAGAATAATTCGCAATGTTCAGAAATTTGTGGTATCTTACACAGTTCTATGCCTATTGTTGTAGAATCTGTGTCTTTGGAAAAGTTCTTATCATGACTACAGGAGCAATAATGGTATTTATAGCTAATATTGTTAAAAGGGTAAACAACCCCTTTGTCATCCCACAATCAAGATTACATGATTTACCTAAATCTCACGTATTTTCTTCTATGCCATTGCAAAGTGGTATATTTACTATTAATAGAAAATTTATGATTGGTTTAGTTAGTAGTATTATTACTGCTGCCATGGGATACGGAATAAGATTTATTCTTTTGAATTATATAGAATATGACGTTTTTACTAATCTAGATAACTGAAGAGTTAGCTTGAGTTATTTTTGCTATTTAGGTGGTATTCGTTTTGTAATTCAGGAATATCTTAAAGAAAATACTTTCCTAATGTCTTATTGTGGTGGTGGTGGGGCAGTTCCTAACAATACAGTTGGTGGTAAACTAGCTGGGTATAATAGTCAGATGCAAGCTCCTGGTCCTGGTCCTTCAATTACAGAGGATCGTTCAAAGTTAGAGCAAGATCTTCGTAAAGTACAAAGAAAATTGCAATACTTTTCGGAACAATTGGAAGCAACTAAAGAGGACTTAGATGAAGTTCAACATAAAAGACCTCTATATTTAGCCAGTGGTAAAGAAGAGGAATGAAAAAAGGAATATTTTGCAACTATATCTGCAATAGAGGATACTCAGACCAATCTATCTAGTGAAATTAGAATGCAGGGTATATTACAAAAAAGACTAGAAGACGGTTATTCTTCTACGTCTGATACATCTGCTACTACTAAACGTAGATTTAGTGATTCTTCTATGGCTAAGGATGATTCTAGTACACCTACCAATTCTAAACGTACTGCTGATGATAGATAAATTTATGTAGTTAAAAAGCTTACTAAATTCTTTATAATATAAGTTAACGACTATCTTACACAGTTCTATGCCTATCGTTGTAGAATCTGTATCGCTAGAGAAATTATTATCTCTATTACAAGAACAATAGTAAGATTAAATCTTTCTATGTAACTCTAGATAATTTGGGGTTAAATAATGGTTTTGTACCGTTAACTTGTTATGAAAGGTAACCGTCTGTTTACAAGATAGTATAACAAATCCCAGTTTTTATATCATTTGATTTAAGCTGGAAAATTGCAGTTACTTTTACATTTTTTTTTATGTTAGTAATAAGCAATGAAGGGGAGAAGACTTAATGAATTTTTGTTAAAGCCCCAGTAAAAAAGAGTATTTGCTATTAGATATCAAGTACCTAAATAACCAGTAAAAGAAGTTTTCTTTACTTAGGTTAAACGTGTGTGGCTCTCGTTAATTATTTAGTTTTTACCTTATGTTATGGGTAAGATAAGGTAAAGTAACTTTAGATGAGAAAACGGTTTTCCGCAATTTCTTATATCTTCGAGTGCTAACCCGAAAAGGGTAATTTTTCTATTGCTTTAAAAGGTTAGTACTGATTAAATTAGAAATTATTTATTATGAGATATAGAATTTTACTACACTTGTCTCTACAACTATTTACAACAGTAAATAATTATAATAAATATTTCCTATAAAAATTTCATATGAATCGAGAGAAAAATCGTTTCATAAATCGATAGCTAAAGTAGTTGCCCTGTCGAGCTACTTGAACTATTGATTGCATTGGCTTGCTGGATATGAAGATTATAGCTGACTGACTATACAATGCCTTTTTCAATGAAAGACAAGGAAACGGGGGTAACGGCTCACTGACAATGGATTTATCAAGGTAATCGATTAGTTGGTATGTTAAGGAACCTGAAATAAGGGTGATTTTACATATCAGACATATTTATATGAAGTACCGATATAGTACGGGTGATGGTTGGATTAGGCTAGAGAGTCACTGTTGTTTTAACCTTTTTTCATAAAAGAGGTGATATACGACAGGGTCAAATACCTTCATACTAATTCCGTTAGTCTTGAAGGGTTATTATGTACTATGATGGTAATATATTATATATGATAACTGGGGGGCGAGAACACACTACTTACTCGGTTCTCTACTAAAAGTCCTCAGGTGGGGGTAATGTGTCGTGATCACGGAGCTAGATCTATTGGTTTGCTTACTATAGCAAGATCATTAGACGGTGGAAGTGATGGGATTGCTACGTTAGTGAAAGCCATTATTTAAAAAAAACATGAAAAAATTCTTTACGCAAACAATATACAAATTTATATTATCGGTCGGTAAACATTTTATGTTAAACCTTATTAGATCTTATCTAGGTAAACTTTTTACTTTTTTATTTAAAAAATATCCTGGCTTATACAAAGGTATGGACTATTTTTGCACTAATTTAGCTGTTTTTAATGTATATCTTTACAGTACAGTTTTTAAGTTACATAATAGATTTAAAAATAATTTTACTATTCTTTACAGTATTACCGTTTATATCTATAGTGAATACTTGGGTATCGTAAATGGTAATCTTTCTAGGAATATAGGAGTTATAATTAGTTTATACGTTTTATATGATCCAACTTACAGCAATATTTTACTATTTGCAGTACTGTTATTAAGCGTATTATTTAAAGAACATCTAATTAAAGAGGTATGAATAAGAAGTAATTATCCTATTTTATACAGAGTTCTCTTAGATATTTCTACATTAATTAACACCCTTTTAATTTGTTACTTTTTAGACCTTATTTTTATAAATACAATAAAACCTTTCATCTTAAAACTGTGAAATGGCCTTTTAAAAATGACTGGTAATGAAGATAACCATAATAATGCATCTGGCTCTGATGCGGATAAAACTCCAGGGGAAAGTCCCCAAGAGCCTAAAAATAATTCAGATTCAGAGTATTATGTGAATAACAAAGGGAAAAGGGTTAAAAGACGTAAACTTTCAGAACAGCAAAAGAAAAAAAAAAACGAAAGAGAAAGAGGATATCATGAGAAAAAGGTTTTAGCGCAAGGTAAGAAAGTTATTAAGCGGGAATCCTTAGCCGGTTTAACAGAGGAAGAAAAGAAAGAAAGAATCCATCAAAGAAGGAGAAAAAATATTTTGGAGAAAAGAGATGAAGATTTCCAAAAGTATCCCATTCTTAAGGATATCACACCACGGAGAAAAAATAAAAATATGAGTAAAGAAGAAAAAGAGGAATTTGATAGAATCTCTATTGAAAATAGAAAAAAATCCCGAGCAAAGTATTGGGACGCTAATAAGCATAGAATAGAGCTTAAAAGACCGGGAAGAAGTTCAAGAGAATACCGAGATGAACATAACTTATATGAAGATCCTAATTATGTAAAACCTCTTGAAAGTAAAAAGAATGTAAGGTTTGTTCAGTCTAATTCAAAAGGTAAAGAAAAACAAATATTAGCTGAAGAAACTTTACCTGAAGAAAGTTTACCGGAAGAATTTTTACATGAAGAAGTATTAGATAAAGGTAAAGGTAAAGCTAAAGTAAACGAAGAGACTAATAGCTCGTCTGGTTCAGATTATTCAGCTGAATTATTTGAAGATAGTGATTTTGAAAATGATACTAATAAAGCAATGAGAAAATCTAGAAATTCTTATAATAAAAAAGGTGAATCTAGTAAAAAAGGCGGATCTAAATAAATAAATGCATTATATATATTAAAAGGGTTAATCTTTTATCTTTTATTTAACTCATGTATGAACAATTCTATTATTAGATTATAACTATGCATATCTTTTTCTTTACTTTTGTTTAAAAATACTCTATCTACTTACCTATACAAAAGTGATAGTTTTCCAATATTACTAGATTCTTTTATTCTTTATTTATATAAATCTTATTAGCTATTGTTTTTATCTGTCTATTTTTATGAAACTTTTTTTGTTTTGCTAACTTATTTTAACCTTCTATCCTTATTTTTTATTTATACCTCTTTAATTTTAAGATGAAATATTTCTATTTTCTAGATTTTTTACTTATTTTAGTTCGAAGTTTATTGTTTTTCTGTATTCGTTTTTTTATCTTACACAGTTCTATGCCTATCGTTGTAGAATCTGTATCCCTAGAGAAATTCTTATCTCTATTACAAGAACAATAAAAAGACTAACTCTTTTGCTTTAAGAATAGATATAAAATAATTGTTTTTACAATTAACTTGTTATGAAGGGTAAACAAATGTTTACAAGATAGTTTATTAAAAAATAAACCAATAGTATAACAAATCCCAATAGATAAATCATTTTTTATTTACTGGAAAATTGCAGTTACGTTTTACTTTTATTTATAGATTATTTAATATGAAATAAATAAGTAATAAGCAATTAGGGGAGAAGACGAATAGATAGTTAAGCTATAGTTGGTAAAGCCCCATAACTAGGATATTACCCAGAAGTTCTATGTAGTACAGATTAACCTATTCAGCTTGCAATAGGTTAAGCGTTAGAATCCCCCCCCCTTTTTTTTTAAGAACCATTTAGCTAGATTTGCCCTAATTAAAACGACTTTTATAATAAAGAGTATATAAACGATATATATACAAAAGTCTATAAAGGATAGAAGACAACCCTAGTTATAATTTATATCTTAACAATCCCTTAATTTATACCAATAATTCAAAAAATATAAAAAATGAAAAATTATATTAACTTATTAAAAGAAAAGTTATTACTTTTATATTTAATTGTAACTTGATCTGACCTTTTCTTTTTATTGTATACTTGCATAATATATCTAGTTATTAAATCACCGATAAATCAATTTATATATGGTAACATAAGTAAAGGTATTATTGGGTTATTAGTAGCAATAATAGTAGGTTTAGTAATTACTTGAATTAAAAACAAAATTTTTACTAAATATACTAAAATATTAGGTCATAACAAGTTACAATCTGTTTATGTGTCAGATACCTTAATTGTAATTTATTACAAATTAAAATCATACGCGTTTTATACAGTACTATATCACGGTGCAAATGCTGGTGTATGGGGTAATCAATGAGCCTATATGCCTGAACCATCAGAAGTTATGAAAAGAGCAATGGGTGAAAGAAGAATATATCTGCGTAGACGGCACAATATATGTACACGTATTATAGACCAACTGGAGCCTGTGTCATCAGCAATAGACCGTGATAGATACAATCATAGAAACACGCAATTATCTCAGGTGTTTAAAGAGAAAGTAGCTGAAGCCAAAGAAGAATTAAGTCAGATTACAGAAACGGCGCCAGAGGATTCTGCTTACTATGGTTGTGAATACACTCAGCTAACAAACTTGGGTCGTTGAACTGGGTGGTTTTAATAGATAAAAATCACTCTTTCAAAACTCAAAGGAATCTAAAACAAGGCATCGAAAATGCGTGCAATAGGGCATCTATATGTAACAGGGCTGGTTCTTGTTGCTTAGAAGACAGTTTGTAAAGCCCATTAACTACAATATTACCAAAAGTTCTATCGATTACAGATAAACCTATTTATCTTAGTAAAAAATATATTACTAATATTAAATTTAATAGTAATGTATTATACATGTATACATAATACATGAATTATTCTTTTTTTGTTTAATTGCAAAATAAGACTTTTTTAATACCCTAATATAACGAAGGGTCTTAGATAATACATTACTTTTAGTACAGAGATATTCTTTATTTTTTTTATACAATGAATTTATCACTAATTTTATTTACTATTGGAATTTTAGGTTTTGTTTTAAATAGAAAAAACATTATATTAATGCTTATTTCAATTGAAATAATGCTATTAGCTATTACATTTTTAGTATTGGTTAGTTCACTTAGCTTTGATGATATATTAGGTCAAACGTATGCTATTTATATTATTGCCATAGCTGGAGCAGAATCCGCTATAGGCCTAGGTATTTTAGTAGCTTTTTATAGATTTATCTCTTTTAAATCACTCCATCTATCCTTTAGTCAACCTAAATCACCCATTAAAGCTCTTAATATTATTCCACTAGCCCTTGCAGGCTTGTCCCACAGCAGGGCAAGGCCCATGAGGGGACTGGTAATAAGAAATTATTCTACATCTAAGTATTTTAACTCTAAAAATTATTTAGATCCCTTATTCATAACTGGCATTTTTGATGCTGAAAGTTCTTTTCTAATTGCAATGTTAAAGAATCCTAGATATAAAACTGGATGAAATGTACAGGCTAGAGTTCAACTAAAAATGCATGAAAAAGATAGATCTTTAGTATTGAAAATACAGGAATATTTCGGAGGTATAGGACTTGTATCCAACCCCAATAATAATTCTACAGTGGAATTTAGGGTTCATGCTCTTAAGGATATAACTAATGTGATTATACCGCACTTTGATAATTATCCCTTATTAACTAAAAAATACTCCGATTATGTGCTTTTTAAAAATGTTGTTAACTTAATGCTAGAAAAACAGCATTCTAATTTACAGGGAATACAGAAAATAATTAATACAAGGGCATCTATGAATGGAGGTTTATCTGACCAATTAAAAAAAGCTTTTCCTAATACTATACCTGTTATAAGAGAAGAAAGAGTAATTAACTATAACATACTTGTGCACTCTAAACAGTGAATAGCTGGATTTTCAACAGGAGAGTCTAATTTTTATATTGCTATTAATAAATCTAAAACAACAGGTAGTATATATGCTTCATTACGCTTTTCTATTGCTCAAGATTTAAGAGACGTAGCTTTATTAGAGAGTTTTGTAGACTTCTTTAAATGCGGGTATGTAGTTAGATATGAAAAGCGTTCAATAGCTGAGTTTGTAGTTACAAGAATTAATGATATAATTAATCATGTAATACCTCTTTTTGAAGAACATCATATTGCAGGATCAAAGTACTCCAATTATTGTTCTTTTAAAAGGGCTGCTTTAATGGTTAAAAACAAAGAGCATTTAAAAGAAAATGGTTTAAAAGAAATCTTACTATTAAAAGACAAAAGGGGGATTAATCCTAAAAATAATCATGGTGATGATTAGGGGTTTGAGAGAAAATAGGTCAAAAAAGGTAGAGCAAACCTCTATCTAGTCTTATTAAGGCGAAACCTTCAAAATGCGGGGAAATCTTAAAGACAAATCTACATAATTAATATAGTAATAGGATTAATGGAACAGGTAATGACTCGTTGTATGGTAAAAACGGTTTGTATGAAGAAATGAAATAGATAATCCGCAGCTAAACATCAGTATAGTAATATTGGTGAACAGTTCATCGACTAAATGGAGGTTGGTTTATAATTATATAATTATATAATTATTTGCTTAAGATATAGTCAGGCATAATAGAAAAATTATGGTAATATCCTATCCTTCCTAAGGGAGTACAATTCCTATGGAAAAAGGGAGAAAACGAAGAGGAAATATAAATATTGAATTTAAATAATGTATCTAGCTATAATAATTTTACCACTATTAGGGTCAATAGCTTCTGGTTTTTTTGGTAGAAAAATCGGAGTATCTGGAGCACAAATCATTACATGTACAGCTGTTGTAACAACAACAGTATTGGCTGTGTTGGCTTTTTTTGAAGTTGGATTAAACAATATACCTGTATCAATAGAGGTATTCAGATGAATTGATTCTGAATCGTTAAATGTATACTGAGCATTTAATTTTGATTCACTAACAGTTTCTATGCTTATACCTGTGCTAATAGTTTCTTCTTTAGTACATATATATTCCATTGGTTACATGGAACACGATCCTCGGGGTCGCGTAAGGGGAAAACGCGTCTATGGGGATAAACAGCCAAATTCCGGGGAAATCCTAAAGCTTAAGGTACCAAGCCACGTGCGAAAGCACGTAGGTGGCTGAACTAATTACTCAGGTAAGGTAATAAGCCTTAAGATGTGTGAAAACATAATGGACTATCGCGGATCTAAGTCAACAATACTAAATAATATTGTTGTAAAAGAGCAACGAGTAGACGGCAGTTGATTTATTAAGTCACAATTAATAAATTTAAGGTGTACTCTACAGGGTTTCGAGAGGAATAGGGATATAAAACTCGGTTTCAATATGCAACAAGCTTGAAACTCCTATATCAAAAACCCATCTAAAAAATTCGATTTAAGAAAATTTTCTACCCATAGTTCTACTATTGTAAATCCGGGTGTCTGATCTGGTTTAATAGATGGTGAGGGTTCTTTTGGTATAGTGGTAGACAAAAATAAAGTTCGTACATTAGGTTGACGTGCTCAATTAAAATTTCAAATAGGTCTACACACAAAAGATCTTAATTTATTATGTCTATTACAACAACACTTAGGTGGTATTGGTTCTATTCATTTAGCCCGAGACCGAGATATAGTTAATTATTCAATAGATTCAATTAAAGAGTTAAATAGCCTTATTTTTCATTTAGAAAAATATCCGTTATTCACTCAAAAAGCCGCGGATTTTTTATTATTTAAAAAAGCGGTAGAACTTGTTAATAATAAAGCTCATCTTACGGTGGAAGGTCTAAAAGAACTAGTAAATATAAAAGCATCCATGAATTTAGGTTTGTCTGACACGCTAAGATCAGAGTTTGCTGGGTATACCCCTGTTGAAAGACCTGTAATAAATAATGAAAATGTAATTTTAAACCCTCATTGAATTTCAGGGTTTACTAGCGCTGAGGGAAACTTTGATGTTCGTATACCAGTCACCAATAGTAAACTAGGTCATCGAGTACAATTAAGATTTAGAATATCTCAACACAGTAGAGATTTGATATTAATGCAGAAAATAGTGGAGTATTTAGGATCAGGAAAAATATATAAATATCCTGGTAAAGCTGCTGTTAGTTTGTCAATAGTTGATTTTAAGGATATTACCCATAGAATTGTTCCATTTTTTAATGAAAACCCTATAGTTGGTACAAAACTATATGATTATTTTGATTGATGTAAAATACACAGTTTAATGCTTAATCGTTCTCATCTTACGGTTGAAGGAATATATTCTATTAGAAAGATAAAATCTGGTATGAACACAGGTAGAAATTTTTAAGATATTTAACCATTGTTAACAAACACTTAATAAATCAATTTCAGGATAAATTTGATTTTTATGCATAACCAAAGGTTCTTTAGCTATTTAAGCTTATTCACATTCATGATGGTAATACTAGTTACAGCAAATAACTACTTATTAATGTTTGTAGGTCCATTCTTGGCCGTTTATGGACTTAAGTTCATAAATTATTATTCCACTGTATGCTGGAAAGTATAAGCCCTTTTGCTTATAATAATCAGCAGGAAATCAAAGGACAATAGGTCTTAGTAAGATCCTCAGAGACTATACGTGGAATACCCTACTATATCTATAAAAAATGGTTTCTTCCCACAAGCTTACGGTGATTTTTTTTTTTTTTCGACGTAATTTCGAATATTCGAAATTACTATCCTTTGGGATGGTCCACTTCAGCGGCCAGAACTAAAGGTCAGTCCCCCTCTGGGACTAGAAAAAAAGAATTAGGGAAACAAACAGGATATAGGGGTAAAGATATAGTCCAAGGTTTTGTTATAAAACTATTGTATAATGGTTATATTTTGGTTATTATTATCATTTTTTACTCATACTATTTTTTTATATCCTTACTATACCTCTTATATATACTATATCACTTATCCTTTATGTGTATTTAAAAAATTTTATAGTAAAATACCTGAAACCAGTAAATACACTAAACAGTACAAAAAAGAGTATGAACTAACACAGGAGCAAAAGGAATCAATCATAGGTATAATGTTAGCAGATGGCTTTTTGGAAAAAGGTAAACCTACTTATAATACAAGACTTAGAATAGATCATACTTACCCTGATCTAAAGTCATATGTATTTAGTTTATACACTTTATTTGGCGATTTAATAGACATGGAGCCTGTAATAGTTGTAAGAAAAGCTGATTCTAGAACAGGTAAAATATATAAATCTATATATGTTAGAACATTGAGGTTTCCTTGCTTAAATGAATATCATTCTTTATTTTACAAAGATAAAAAAAAGTTATTCCTTTAAATATACAAGACTTGTTAACACCAAGAGGGTTAGCTCACTTAATTATGGGAGATGGGTTTTTATATCAAGGTATAGTTATGTTATGCACAGAAAGTTTCACTAAAGAGGAACAAGAACTTCTAATAAATGCATTGCATGAAAACTTTGGAATAAAAGCTACTTTGAATAAACGTATTAGTAGCAGTGGTGTTCAAAGTTATAGAATTAGAATAAGTAAAAAAAGTATGGATAAATTAATAGTATTAGTAAAACCGTATTTTATAGCTGAAATGTTATATAAATTGGATATAACCAATTAAATCTTTAGTACAAAAGATTCGCAATAGTTTTTAACTGAAACCTGTGAGAAGGTAGCCTTATAAAATGCCTTAAATGGCTAAGTTATTCAAACCATAGTGAATTGAATTTTATGCTTATGATGGTTACTCCTCAATTTAAAAGAGGTATGTCTACCTTACCAGATCTGGCCGATATAAGGAATTCCAAAAGGAAATTAAGAAAAACCTATGAGTTAAGTTTAGAACAAAAAGAAGCTCTCATTGGTTTAATATTAGGTGACGGGTATTTACATAGACCTAAACTTACTAATAACACAACATTGTATATAGAGCAATCTTATCCTAAAAAGAAAGAATATTTAAACTATTTATATAAGCTTATGGAACCTGTAGTTTTGAACTCTCCTAGTATTGTAACAAGAAAGCCCGATAAGCGTTCAGGTACAGTTACTCAATCTCTTAGATTTTGAACTATGGCTCTTCCTTGTTTAAATTATTATCACGATTTATTTTATAAGGATAAAGTTAAAATAGTACCTAAAAATCTAGGTGAGTTGTTGACAGCTAAAGGTTTAGCCCATTTTATTATGGATGATGGTGGAATATCAGTATATAATCAAACTATCTTACATACTAGAGCATTTAAACTAGAAGATGTAAAACATATTCAGTTTGTGTTATTAGAAAATTTTGGTTTAACCACTAGGTTAGAAGAAAAGAAAAAAGATAAGTGAGTTATTTACATCCCTGTAAGACAAAAAACTAAACTTAAAGATATTGTGGGACCTTTTATTCATGAAAGCATGTTATATAAGATTAAATAAGATTTATAAAATCTACGCTATATATAGAATAAGCATATTATATTCACTTGGTAAGATAACTAGTCATAGTTAGTTATATTATATTTAGAAAATCAAAATAGTTTCATAAAACATGAAACCTGTATTATACAGGAGAATAAATAGATTAAAATTCTTATGATCAAAATGGGAATTTTAAGATATAACTAGCTACATCATTGAAAACGATCAAAGAGATTTTAAATAAATTTAATAGATCGTCGGTTATATTTTGGATCGCGATCGACTAGTACAATGATGGGTGCCTGAAATGGTGCTTAATGCATAGTCAGAATCTTTATATGTATAATATACCAGGGCTTTAAGTAAATCCTAATAGGTTTTAAAGTACAGGAGTTAATATATTGATTATTTAGATATCAATATACGTAACTTAAGATTTGGTTGGGGTTTGTTCATATCTTTTAGTATGTTTCTGATTTACTAGAATAGCAGCAAATCAAAGTTCTCTTTCAGCTTTTTTAACAAATCGTGTTGGTGATTGTTTCTTAACTATAGGTATGTTTGCTATATTCTGAGCATTTGGTAAGACAGAAAAAAATAAAGAATCTAAATGTGAGAATAACTATGCTTGCGCTCTTAAAAAGAATAGATCTATTTATTATCGTTCCATAAGAAGATATTCTACAAGTGAAGTATCAAAAAATCGTTTTATTGGACCTTACTTAGCTGGATTAATTGAAGGAGATGGCTACATTGGTGTTCAGGAAAAAATCTCTAAGACTAATATAGTTTATCGGCCAAAAATTATTATTGTTTTTAATATTAATGATAAACCTTTAGCTGAAAAATTGTCTGCTGAATTAGAGCTAGGTAAAGTTATTAATCGAGAAAAGGCAGGTCATGTATTATTACAAATTTTAGCTAAAAAAGAAGTTTTAAAGATAATTCATTTAATAAATGGACACATGCGTACACCAAAAATAGAAGCTTTGCATAGAGCTATTTGTTGAATAAATGAAAAAGATAGTAGTTCTATACCTTTACTAGGTTTAGATTTATCCCCTTTAGACAGCAATAGTTGATTGGCAGGTTTTACTGACGCTGACGGTGGTTTTGCCATAACAGTACACGATAGAAAGAAAAATGGAGTCTTCTTAAGAACAAGTGTTCAAACTTTTTTTCGTATAGAAGTAAAACAAAACTATTCTAGAGAAGTTTCTCAAGATAAAGGAGGTGGTAGCTATTTTAACATTTTAACTGAAATATCTAATTTTTTTACTGTTAATCTTTACACTAGAACTAGAAAAAAAGAGGATAAAGTCTTTTATGCTTTTATGACAGTGGCCCATAACTCCAGAAGTCATGAAATTGTTCGTAAATATTTTGATCGTTTTCCACTATATTCTTCTAAGTATCTATCATATAAAGACTGATGTCTTGTTCAAGATCTTCATAGAGGAAATCTAACTAAAGAGAAGTTGGATAAGATAAAAATTATAAAAAATAATTTTAATAGTAAAAGAAAACAATATAATTTTTCACATTTAGATTCTTTACATTTTAAATAAATTGCCGTGGGTAGTAGTAATATTACCCTTATTATATAACTATATCGCTGGAAACCCCTAAAGTTATTTTATAGGATACTGTGAAAATATTTATTTAGATACGTACACAGACCATAAACATTAAAATAAATAGATCTTATTGTTTAATAAGTGAAAATGGACAATCCGCAGGAAACATTAAATATATATATTATATATCGAGGATCCTCAGAGACTGCACGTTATACCCCTATTTATAAAAAAAATAGGGTGAAGATACAGTCCAGTTATAGCCGAAAGACTATAAGTATATTGAATTTAGATTATGCAACTGTATTCTCATTAGCTCCCTACATGAATGAAAATGTTGTAACTATTGTGGGTATATGTATATTAATTGGAGCTATGGCTAAAAGTTCTCAAATAGGTCGAATGAAGGCCCTTAAAAAACCAAGATGAGATTCAGGTTTTTTACGCACTTTGATATATGCTGGAAAAGTTTCAAATGCTTTAGAGTCCGCAATAGGCTTATTAATAGAAAATAGCCCGGAAAAATCTCAAAGACAAGGAACCAATCAGCAGGGAATAAATAAATTTAATCCTGCATTTTTAGAATGATTTATAGGATTTTCCGAAGGAGATTGTTCATTTTTAATTAGCAGTGGTAAAACTATATTTTCTATTCATTTACATAAAATAGATTTACCTCTACTATATATAATAAAAACTGAATTAAATATGGGTAATGTATATGAAAGTAAAGATAGTGCTATTTTCATAGTAAAAGCTAAACAAGATATACTTACTTTAATAGAAATATTTAATGGTAATATTTTTCTTAAAAAAAAACAAGTTCAGTTCGAAAGGTGGGTTTATAATTATAATCTTAAAAATAAATTAAGCATTGAAATGAAAGATTTTCATTTTCAACCTTCTTTAATGAATGCCTGACTGGCTGGATTTATTGACGCAGAAGGTAGTTTTATGGTTTCAGTGTCTAAAACTAAGATCATTCAAAGATTTGTATTAGCACAGAAAGATGCTGAGTCAGAGTTTATTTTTATAAGTAAATTAATTAACGGTTATACTGAAAAGTTAAAAGGACACGATAGAATTGTTATAAATTATTTAAAATTAGACCTTCTTATTGAGTATTTAACTATCTTCGAATTAAGAACTGCAAAGGCTCAATCTTTTGCAAAATGAATGGAAATATATAATGACCGGAAAAATAAACCATCTTCAGAAATAACTGACTATAATGAAATAAAAAAGAAAGCAAGCTTTATAAATTTATTGAGTCCACATCATAAAAGAATATAATTAAATTTACTCTTTATGTATAATTATAATATAATATGATTGCCTAATATGCTTAGTACAGCAGTAGGCTTCAGCTTTAAATTTGTAAAATTAAATTTATTTAAATAACCCTCAGAGACTGGGTTTTTACTCCTGGATAACAAACAACTTTTAGAGTCGGTTGTTTTTATTACCCTTAACGGTAATTTAGTTTATTTAGACACTCAAAGTAAATAGTCAATTTATATTTGCTATTTAAAGATATAGTCCAATTTTTATTGCTTCATTTATGACTACCTATGGCGATGGATAATACTAGTCGCAAATGGTCCATGAACAGTTACAGCTTAAAACAGTAATGGTAAGGTTTGACCATAGCAGCATATTAGAAATATAGTAAAAATTATATTGAATATATTATCGTAAATATGTAACTTCCAGATATAGAATTAAGTATAAGTTTAACAAGCTTTTACAGATAAAACTATAAGTAGGCCCCTTCCTTTGTAGTAGCTATTTAGATTTTTCAAGGCTCCCATTATTAGAGTTACCTGGCTATAATAATGGAGCAGAAATCTCTCGTATAGAGGGTGAAAAATCCGATAATCCTACATTAAAAGAATTGATTTGTTTTTTTAAACCTTCATTATCAGGTGAATTTCCAACGGGTTCTTCTAACCGTGATCCAAAGATTAAGGAGCTCTCAAACTTAACAAGGGAAAAAAGTGAGCTAATTAGTGAGATTAAGGATCATGATGAAACTCTAGAGCTTATAAAAAAAGCTCAACAACTAGATAAAGCGCTACCTGAACCCGCTAAGAAAAATAATAGGTATGTAAAAGAGCTAGAGCAAGATTACCCTACATTCTTTGACGAGGATAGTGGAAATACCTCCACTAAGGAGGGTTTAAATGGTGTTACAGAGTACGTTAACAGTGAGAAAAATTCTTTGAAGTCTAAGCTTTCAGAGGTAAATGATCATATGAAAAATATACGTTCTGAAATTAGTGAACAAAAAGAAGAAACCGATATAAGTAGTAAACGTAATATCTCTGATTCCGACACTGACGTTGAGCTATCTTCTAAAAAAATTGCGCGTACGGATGATAACACGAGTAATAGCTCAAATCCTTCTCAAAGTGATGCAGGTTCATTTTGAGACTTTATAGACCTCTAATAAAAAGACTTAATTTAATACCAATTTCGTGCAGTGAGTATACTATTATTATAATTATAAGAGGTCTTATTAGAAAAGGATGCTTTGGACAAATAGAATAACATTTACTTGTTATTGTTATTTATGCCTATAGGTTTTGCTTATTACATATTATATTGGTTAGTGTATTCTAATTTAGCTGGCTCTTAAAGGGGTTTCTGCATATTTATTAGAATTGTTTATTAAAAATAACTCTAATAAAAGTATCTTGATTTGGATGCATATGCACCTTTTTATATATAGGTGTTAGCTCTTTATAACAATCATCTGGAAATACATGCAACTGAGGTGAAAACGGTCAAAAACGTTCCGTAGTCAAGACCGTCGGTATTTTAATGTATCGTTACAGACTGGTCCACCACGGGGTGGCTGAAATGCTGCTGAATGTACAGTCGGAAGCTATAAAGGTGTGATCGGAATGGTGTTTAGCTTTAAATCACCATTGTGCACCGTTAGCTTTGGGAGGGGCCTACACCCGTTAGTGCATTAATACACGCTGCCACTATGGTTAGAGATAGCCGTTGATTAATGTGAGTTAATCAATTATGATGTCACTGTTTGCTGGGATCACCTTACATCAAGTTTATTTATATTTTAAGTTTACCCTTATATAAGATAAATAAGAAAATCTTGTGTTTTAGAAGAGGTTTTTCGACCTTTTTTTTATTAATTAATAAAAAAAAACTAAAAGGGGTTAATCAGCAGGAAACTTCGTCGTCCGACGAAGGATCCTCAGAGGCTACACGTGATATAACTTATGAATTTAATGAATATTCTAATTTAATACCTCAACATAAAAAAAAAGTTAACAGACAGTTTTTAGAATGATTCATAGGTTTTACAGAGGGAGATGGTTCTTTTATTGTATCTAAAGATAAAATCTATTTTGATATTACTCAAAGTATTTCGGATATACAAGTTCTTTATTATATAAAAAAAGAACTAGGTTTTGGTAAAATTTTAATGAGGAAGGAGGAAAATAGAAATGTAGGAGTTTTTTATGTTTCTTCAAAAGAAAATTTTGCTAGATTAATTCATATATTTAATGGAAATTTATGCACTCATTATAAAAAAGAACAATTTAAAGTATGATTAACTACATATAACAAACAATATAATATGGAGATTCCTTTTAAAGATAAGTTAGTTAAACCTAGTTTACATTCAGGTTGAATATCTGGTTTTGTAGACGCAGAAGGTTGTTTTTATGGTAGAGTTAAGAGTTGTTCTACATCCAAACTTAGAAGAGCTCCGCATTTAACATTTCAAGTTTCTCAAAAAGAATTTGATATAATTAAAACACTTCGTGATATATTTTTAAATACTGATTCTTTAGATTTAAAAAATGTTAAGTATGACAAAAGTTGAAATGGTTGAACCTTTCATTGTTCATCCTTCACTAAACTTAAGGTTATTAGAAATTACTTTTCTAGATACAAATTAAAAACAAAAAAATCTCTTTCATTTACTAAATGATGTAAAATACATGATATGGTATTAAATAAGAAACATCTTATGTTAGAAGGACTAAATAAAATAGATCTTTTAACGAAAGACATCAATAAATTTATAAGTTAAAGATATAGTCCGATCCATGTCTAAAGACATGGCGCGCTATTCCTTATAGTTAAGGATAGCCAACACAAATGTACAGCTGGTGTGTATTTATTAATGCGTTCATCTCCTTTAATAGAATATAGTTCAACAGTACTAATGTTATGTTTATGATTAGGTGCTATAACAACAGTATTTAGTTCTTTAATAGGGTTATTCCAACAAGATATTAAAAAGGTAGTGGCCTACTCCACTATGAGTCAATTAGGGATGATGGTTATAGCTGTAGGTTTATCTTCTTATAATATAGCTTTATTTCATTTGGTGAACCATGCGTCGAATTTATAGGGCGCATGTAAAATTTGACTATATGCTGGGATACCTCTAAGTTTTATCTAGTTATATGGCAAGCTAGTACTAAAATTTAGAGACAATCAGCAGGGAAGATATGTATAATATAAATACATAAACCCTCAACGACCATACGTCAAAAATATTAGACGTAGTTTTATTAAAAACAGCTATTAAGTGCTTCCCTTAAATATAGGTAGCCTCGTAGATAATCACGTTTTTTTATGATGATTCTATATTATGATATGGTCTAAACAACATAGTTATATGTTGCAAGTAATTATAATATATTTCCTTAGCGCTATAAATAAAGCAGTGCTTTGCTGCTTTAATCAATTACTAGGTGGATCTTTCTGTCCTTATTTTTACTACTAGCTACTGGATAGGTTCCTTTTGGAATCATTATCCGGTAAAGGGAAATAAGTAATAGATAGCCATGGCGAAGGTAATATTTTATAGTTAAAATTAAATTAACGCCTATATTGTCTGCAACTTTACATTTGTTGCTGGAGGTTTATTAAAAATTTTATGTCTTTATAGTCTATTTGAGTTTATAGATTATGATTTATTTAATTTAAGTTCAAGTTCATTATTCATTACACCTATTATTAATACCATTGGAGATAAAGGGGAAAAGGGTAAAAAACATAGTATTAATTCTAAAATCCATTCTTCTTTTTATACAATACTAAATGACAAGTCTAGAGGTGGCGTGTTATTAAGTAATGTTATATATCAGATACATGATCAAAATAAATTAAATTTACCTTTGTTCTTAACATCAAAAGGTATAAAAGCCTCACATGATTTAATTAATATGATGAATCTTTTACCTAAAAATAATAATTCTGGTTTTAAAGGAGATAACTTATTATTTGAGTTTTTAAGTAACAATTTTAATAAATTATTTAGATTCAATATGCAGTTAAGTTTAAAAACAATAAAACCTAATATTATGTATGATTTACCCCTTGGATCTCAAAAAGTAATAGATGGAGATTGTTCAGGTGTTTACTGTTTTGTGTATAAAAAAACTGGTAAATATGGAATAGGTTCTGCCATATCTTTACGAAATCGTCTTAATGACCATATGAACAGTTTTTATGGTAATCGATTAAGATCTCATTTGCATGATTGAGTAATGGCCAACGGAAATGTTTCATCTATTAAATGGGCACCTATTATTACGTACGATAATATAGTTCAGCAATGATATAATATTAATTATGCATTTCCCTTAAGTCAAGGGGGTGCTAAAATACTACAAGGGTTTGGACAATATGTTAGTCGTATATTAGAACAATGTATTTATACTAATTATAAACCCTATTTTAACATTAAAGATGAACAAAAATTAAAAGATATTATTTTTTATAATTTTTCTTTTGAAGCTAGTGAATTATCATTAAGTTTAGATCAAATTCATGTATATCAAGCTTGATTGGACAAAAAAGCTACTATATTACTAGCAGAATCTAATTCTTATAATTCATTAGCAGATCAATTAAAGATATCTGTAGGTGCCGTTAGAAATAATATGAATTGACACAAGGGTATAACTATAACAAACGATAAAGGGGAAAAGATTGTTATCTATTTAAAAGAAAAAGGTGTACCTATTAGATATGAACAAATTAATTCTCAATTAAAACCGAAAGATAAATATTCTTTAGTTGAATTAAAAGATAAATCCTTATATGATCTAAAGCCAGGGAAAATTTATGTTATAAATATAGAAACCCTTGAAGTTTTTGGTATTTATAAAAATCAACGTGAATTATGAATGAACTTGAACCCAAATTCAGGCGTAGCCGATTTTGAAAAACTATCTCTAAACCAGCAAAGAAATTTTCTTGATAATAGAATAGGAAGATATTTTAATTTGGTTAAACCAGGTGGAATTAGCACTGAGTTAGGTAATTTTTATTTTTGTAAACATCCTGAGTATCTACCCGGATTGACGAAAAAAGCTTCGGGATTTTTTGCAGTTGATACCTTGACAGGATTGGCAAAATATTTTTCCAATAATTCTCAAGCTGGTGATCGGGGAACAGTAAGACGAAATAGAAATAATAATACTGTTACAAAGGATGGTATCAAGTACATAAATGAAGACATCTTTATGGATCATTTTCCAGGAGCTGTAATTAAACAAGGTGCAACATTTCAACTCAATAGAGAACAGCTTGCTAGTTTACCTGATAACCCTAAATCTTAGCCCTTATTTTTTTCGACGTAATTTCGGATATTCGAAATTACTAGAAAAAAATTAGGCGGACACGTATCATCGAAACAAGTGATGGTGCTAGTTCGCTGGGTAAAGATTTATTAAAAGTCTATAAAGCACTTTTATTCTTGGGAGCTGGAGCTGTTATTCATGCTGTAGCTGATAATCAAGACTTTAGGAAATATGGGGGGTTAAGACCATTCTTACCACTTACTTATTCTGTAATGCTTATAGCTTCTTTAAGTTTAGTAGCCTTTCCTTTCATGACAGGGTTCTATTCAAAAGATTTTATACTTGAATCTGCTTACGGTCAATATTATTTCTCTAGTACTGTTGTTTACATAATAGCTACAATAGGAGCAATGTTTACTACATTATACTCTGTAAAAGTATTGTATTTAACATTCTTAACTAATCCTAATGGACCTTTAATCAATTATAAAAGAGCACATGAAGGTGATATCTTTATGAGCTTACCTGCTGAGTGATGTGGGAAATCATTCGCGTGGGTAAAACTATCAAATTCCGGGGACCTCCTAAAGCTTAAGGTACCAAGCCATAACCGAAAGGTTATTGGTGGCTGAAATAATTACTCAGAGATGGTAACAACCCTTAAGATGAGTGAAAACAAAATGGAAGATCGCGGATCTAAGTCAGATAGCTCCCTATCTGTAAAAGAGCAACGAGTAGACGGTAGTTGATACAAGAGAAATTCTTTTGTGTTTAAGGTATACTCTAATGGGTATCGAAAGATACTATCAAGTCAGAATCCCTTTTTAGCAAATATATATACAGGTTTTAGTAGAAGTTTAACAAGAGGTATTTCTTCTATTTCAATCAAAAAGCCAACCTTACACCCCGATTTTGTTACAGGTTTCTCGGATGGAGAGAGCTATTTTTCAATTAGTCTTAATAGATCTTCTAAGATGAATACTGGTTGAATTGTAAACTTGCAATTTGGTATAAAATTACATAAAAAAGATCGGTATTTATTAGAATTAATTCAAGCATTCTTTACGGGTATAGGAAGTATTTCCTCACACGGTGAAGATGCAGTTCAATTTAGAGTTTCATCTATAAAAGATTTACAAGTAATTCTAGACCATTTTAATTATTTTCCTTTAATTACACATAAATGGTCGGATTTTCAATAATTTAAGGCTGCTTTTGAATTAGTTAAATGTAAAAGACATTTGACGTTAGAAGGTTTAATAGATATTGTTAGCATAAAAGCTACTATGAATTTAGGTTTATAAGAGGAATTAGAGATTGCTTTCCCTAGCGCTTACGGTATCGTCCCACAGCAGGGTAAGACCCCACAGGGGACTAGGTTAAATATAGTAGCTAGACCTTTAAACCCTAATAAAAAAATAATTCATCCGAATTGATTGTCAGGGTTTGTTAGTGCTGAAGGTAATTTCTTTGTTAATCTTATAAATTCTAAGACAAAAGTTGGAAAACAAGTTATCTTAATGTTTTCTGTAACTCAACATTCTAGAGATGCTGCTTTATTAGAATTATTTAGAGAGTTCTTAGGTTGTGGTAAATATTACCCTAGCTCTACCAGAAACGAAGGTAACTATACAGTTACGAAGTTTTCTGACATAGAAGAAAAAATTATACCCTTTTTCTTAAAGTATCCTATACAAGGAGTTAAAGCCTTAGATTTATCTGATTTTTCTAAAATAGGATCATTAATCAAAGAAAAAGAGCACTTAACTGAGAAAGGGTTGGCTAAAATTGAATTAATAAAAAGTGGTATGAATACTAAAAGAATTAACTAAGATAGACTTACTTACTTTTTTTTTATTACTATTATCTATATATATATATTTGTATGATAAATCTGATCGCCATGTTAATGATTTTAGCTGTATTCTCTATATTCTTTGGATTTATAACAAAGGATATGTTTATAGGATTGGGTTCAGGATTCTTTTCAGATAATGCTTTATTTATACATCCTTCTCATGAAATAATGTTAGATACTGAATTTGGAGTACCAACTCTATTTAAGTTATTACCTTTAATATTTACTATTTCATTAAGTGTAATTGCTATAGTGTTGTCTGAATACTTATCTACTATACTAATTTATTTTAAATTATCTAGAGTAGGTTACAACATATTTAGTTTCTTTAATCAACGTTTCTTAATAGAGCTATTTTATAACAGATACATTACAGGTATTATACTAAAACTTGGTGGACAAACTACTAAAGTAATAGATAAAGGATCCGTGGAATATTTGGGACCTTATGGACTAGAGAAAGGATTATTAAATATAAGTAATAATATTGCTAAATTAAATACTGGAGTAATAACATCTTATGCATTATATATATTAATAGCGTTAATCCTTTATCTTTTATTTAACTCATATATTAATCATTCTATTATTATATTAGCGCTATGTCTATCTTTATCTTTAGTATCTTTTAAAAGCAGTGTTGGTATTAACACTTTGTATACAAGTACTAGCTTACCTTTACAAAGTACTTCTTGTCCAGGGTGTGGATTACTCTTAGGGTTTTATATACAAGGAATGGCATGTCCAAGATGTGGTAATCCATTATCACACTTAACTGGTCCTTCTCAAGCGGACTTGGATGCGTTTATTAAATCATTGAAAAACCCTGAGGATAGAAAACCAGAAGATAAAAAATCTTCTAACCATTCTAAATTTTCAAATTTAAGTTTAATCACAGTTACATTATTAGGGGTTATAAGTACTATTAGTGTAACTTATCTATTTATAAGTTATATTCCTGATATTAACTTAACAGGGTTTGTAACTGCATCGTGTGATGCACCTAGAGGTTGAGGACTTTACTTCAAAGACAGTAATAGATACTTCCAATATAGTGCTGCTGTCTATTTTTACACATTTTTTGCATTATTGTTTTGAGTACGAGTTACGGCTATACTTATCTACAATAAAACGTATGTAAAAAGTTATGTAAAAGACGGTTATTATAAATGGGCTGGATTAATTTTATATTTTATATTAGCTAATTTATCTATAGCCTCTTTATTTAAGTTATTCTCTTTTCTACGTCCATTATATGCTTTATTTTTTTTTATATGTAGTTTAGATTTAGATTTTAGTATTATAGGTACAGCAGATGCTATGTCTGGAAATACTTTTAGTACTCCTAATGATGATATAGCAAACTGTGAACATCCTAGTGATAAACGTGTTGAGGTGACAGATTGTAATGATTTTGCTAATTCTCAGGTAAATTGTAGTTACTGTGATGAACCTGCGTTGAATGGTACTGAAGGGCAGCAGGCTATTCTGTGTCATGATTGTGGAGCTACCATCTGTGAAAATTGTAACGCACCTAATTCTGACTAAGATAAACATTAAGGGTTAGGTGAAGAATAAAATAATCTCATTACACGTCTTTCCTTTTTAACAAAAAAAGAGATATTTTAAAAAGTTAACTATAAATAAGCGGTTAGATTACCGTTAACTTGTTATGAAAAAGATAAGATTCGTTATACATAATAACATTTTCTTATTTATAGTAGTATAACAAATCCCAGCTTAAACAAATATTGTTTATTTAAGCTGGAAAATTGCAGGACATATATATTTCTATAGCAATTAAGGGGAGAAGACTAATACACTATTGGTAAAGCCCCACCAAAAAAAGAGAAATTAGCTCAATAGAGAGAGCATCCGCTTTACATGCGAGAGGATAAGTGTTTAAATCACTTATTTCTTTAACTTTTTACCGTTTACTAACTATATGTGGATATAAAGGCAAAAAGGATAACGTAAATAACCCCTGCAAAATCGCGGGGAGGCAAAAAGGAGATTACAAATGTTTAATTATATAGTGATGTATTAGATAACAATACATCATTCCTCAATTTTAAAATATACAATCTATCTATATTAAATAGATAATTAACTTGATATATTAAAATATACTTTTTAAATGTAATTTTAAGATCATTATTCTAAATTTAAAATGTTATATTTTCCAACGATTATATCTGTTCTTGAAGTATTAGCTGTTACTATACCTGTTTTATTAACAGTAGCTTTTGTAACAATAGCTGAAAGAAAAACAATGGCTAGTATGCAAAGAAGATTAGGGCCTAATGCAGTAGGTTATACTAATTTTAATCTTACCTTTAAAAGATATTATCATTCTTCTTGTGATGATTTAAGAGAATTATACCGTAATAGAAAAGCTCCTGTAATTGGATTTTCGGATAATTTTCTTTTTACTTGTACTGATTTGCTTAATTCATCTTTGGTAAATTATTTCTTTAAACTTTTAAAAGCTAAAGTTGTATGTAAAGATTTATTATCTTCAATTACTCTTAGTACATATTTTAATAAATTAAAGAATATTCCGTTTAATCGTTTTCCTTTATTAATCAAATTAACGCATGTTAGATATTTTAATACTTTTAACAAAGAGTTTATAGAATGACTACGCGGGTTCGTAGACAGTGAAGGAAGTTTTTATATTGAACCCAACAATAAGGGTCGTTCTTATAGATTTAATTTCCAAATTGTGTTGCATATAGACGATATAAAAGTACTACATTTTATTAAGAGTAATCTTGGTATAGGAGAAGTTAGAGATAGAGGTACCAATGCTATTTTTACTATAAGGACTCAAAAAGGTATAGTCAAATTAATAGATATTTTATCTAAATATCCGTTAAACTCTAAAAAATATCTAGATTTTTCCGGTTTTAAAAGAGCATTTGAACTATATACTAGCCCTGAAGTAAATTATCCTGAGTTAATTTCAGAGATAACCCGTATTAAGGATGGTATGAACAGAGGTAGAACCAATTTTTCTATGCCCATCGAGCATAGTTATCGAATAACTCCTTATTGATTACTTGGGTTTGTAGAAGGTGACGGTTCATTTTTCATTCGAAGAAAAAATTAGCGATTGTATTTTTCTATTGTTCAACATTCTAGAGATTATGAATTAATGATTAAAATAGCGGATTTTTTATATGATTTACCTTTTATTAATAAAGAAACGATGCGGAAAAGTAGAATAAACGAGTCTTCCGTTCCAGCTGTCTTACCATCTTCAACGTTAGCTGAGAACAATCCTAAAAACCCTTTTACTTATCTAGTTATTGATCACACTGATTTAATCCCATTTTTAATTATTCCTTTTTTTAGCAATATGACATGACATAGTAAAAAACTATTGGATTTTGAAGATTTCTCTTTAGTATTTAAGTTGAAAGAAAAAGGTCATCATCATACTCATAAAGGAAAAAATTTAATAGATTCCTTTATAGGACAGATGAATAACAATAGACTTTCTACCTTAAGTTATTTGCCTAGAGAAGATAGGAAGTTATTAACTTCGCAAGCTAAAATTATTTTACAAGGTCCTTCTAATTATAAAAAAGAGAAAGGGAAAACTTTTATTATATCTGAAAATAAATGAAACTACTAAAAAGGGTGTATTCTATGAAATTATTGATCTTAATGGTAATGTTGTTATTACATATAATTCAATTATAGCTGTTATGGATTTTCTAGAAGTATCTCGTTATATAGTTTTAAAAAAATTAGAAGACGGTGAGTCAATTTTATGGGTTAAGGAAAATCGCTTAGTATCGATCCGAGAATTAGAAAGGTAGACTTTTTTAATTACACGGTTATTAATAAGATAGGTGAGTCATATCACACGACGGGTGGTAGGACATATGTTTAGATATAAAAAAGACATAATATTTTTTATATAGGGAGAGCTAAAGATTTTTACAAAAGATTTAAAGATAATTTGAATTCTGATTTAAAGGATAGATTTCATAAATTTGCTAATTCAACTTGTTGAGATAATTTTGAATTCTTTATTATTGAGTTATGTGATCTTAACATCCAAGAAGATAGAGAAAATTTTTACTTGAAAAAATACTTACCTGTATTAAATACTATCTTTAAAAGCAATTTTGGTAAAATACAATCTTACGATTCTTTATATGAGAAATTAAGATTTAGAAAATTAAAATTAGATTTAGATTATAAATATATAGGTATTAATCTTTATCTTTATGAATATATTAATGGGCAAGTTATTACTAATAATAAAATATTTAGCAGTATAAGTGAACTTTCTAAAAATTTAGGTATAGCTAGGGAAACTATTAGTGTTTATTTAAATACACACGTGCCCTATAAAAGTTTTTTATTTTTAACTTATAAAATCTTTTGATTTAGCAGGTAAATTAGTTAATGATGCTATGCATGGATTAAATTTAAATCATAATTTAACTAGAAAAATCTGAATGTATCTTATAGAATCTAATGGTACTGTAGTTAAAACTGAATTAGAGTCTAAAAGTGCAGTAGCTAAATTATTAAATGTGCAATATTTAGTTATTACTAATCATTTAGATAAATGAATAAAAGGAGGTATTAATGGTTATTATTTATTTACTAATGAATTAAGTAGTCTAGATTTAGAAAAACTAATTGAATTGTCATCATTAAGAAAAACTAGAAATTGTACAGTATGAGCTTATAATGGTATAACTTTAGAATGAATTACAAATTCATTTAGTAGTCTTCAAAAAGCAGCTGAATATTTTAATGTAGGCTACAGATCTGTATTAAACCATTTAGATACTGAATTAGCTACTAAAAAAGGTGAGAATTTAGTGTACTTTTTTAGTAATGAGTTGACTGATTTAAAGAAAAAATAATTACTAAATAATTTGAAAATAGCAAATAATGAGACTATTTCCATTTGAGTATATAAAAAAACGGGGGGTAAATTAATTTTAATAAACTCTAATACACCTAGTTTTAGTTCAAAACATTTAGCAGCTAAAGAATTAAAAATAAGTACGAAAACAATTAGTAAATTCTTGAATATTCATAAAGACTATAAAGAATTGTATTTTTATAGTATTAAAGTGTAAGAATTTAGGTAAAGTGTAAGAAACTTTATTAAGCCTTTAGTGAAAGAAAACCTTTTGCTATAAATCATCAAATTGACGGGAAAACCCTAAAGCTATTTCAACAAAGCAAGTATGGTAACATAATTTGTGGCACAGGTAATGACTCGTGGTTATTTTTTTTTTGTAATTTAGTTTTTTATAATTTTTTTCTAGTTATTTCGAATATTCGAAATAACGTCGAAAAAAATAATAAATAAACAAACCGAAATAAAAAAAAAATTAGGTAAAATCGAAATGGATGCACGAAAGGAAATGGGTAATCCGCAGCCAAGCAGCATAATAATTTTAGGCCCCCCCCCCCTCTCAAGAGAGGGGGGGTCCAAACAGATTATTATGGTGTGCAGTTCATCGACTAAACGGTGATTGGTGTTATTATTATTAATAATGCTTAAGATATAGTCAGACCCTACTTGAAAAAGTACAGGGTATGTATTTTTTATATACCCGTTAAATGGATAGTTCGCTATTTAGGGAGAAAGTCCCCAAGCTTTGCCTGTTTTATGTATATAAATGGCTAAATGGGGATATTCGTGATACGGTCTACTTCAAGCATTTGCCGATGCTCTTAAACTTCTATTAAAAGAATATGTTTCTCCTACACAAGCCAATATAGTGTTATTTTTTCTTGGTCCTATTATTACTTTAATTTTTTCATTATTAGGGTATGCTGTAATACCTTGGTCGGCCGTATTAGGGCTACGGTCTTGTAGGGTTCAACTATCAAATTCCGGGGAACTCCTAAAGCTTCTGGTACCAAGCAATAGTTGAAAAACTATTTGTGGCTGAAATAATTACTCAGATACGGTAACAAGTCAGAAGATGATTGAAAGAGAAATGGACAATCGCGGATCTAAGTCAACCATATCAAATTGTGTTGTAAAAGAGCAACGAGTAGACGGCAGTTTATGCATTTTTGTACAAAGATTGCATATAAGATGTACTCTAATAGATTTCGAAAGAAACTACTTAGTCAAAACCCTTTCTAACCAACTAAATATAAACAAATTTTCAGGTTTATCTGTTAACTTTTTAATCCATCGAAAACCCCGAATAATTATCCCTAAACTTCATCAAAAGCGTTCTTATGTTTCAACCGTCCTTCAGGATAAATATTCTAATGGATCAAACTCCGTTCACCCTTTTTTCATAACAGGTTTCACAGATGCTGAAGGTTGCTTTATGGTTAGTATTGTTAAAAACTCTACATATCGTACAGGTTGAGAGGTTCAACCTAGTTTTCAAATCAAACTTCATAAGAAAGATTTAGCTCTTTTAGAAAAGATTAAAGTAAGTTTAGGTGGAATGGGACACATTGGCGTTGGAAAAGATGATTGTGTTTTCAGAATTAGAAGACTAAATGAATTACTTTCGCTAATTACTTTTTTAGACCAATATCCTTTAATAACTCAAAAGAAAGCGGATTATCTTTTATTTAAACAGGTTGTATTAATTATGCAGCAAAAACATCATATAACTCATAAAGGGTTATTGGAAATAGTGAAAATAAGAGCGTCTTTAAATTTAGGTTTAACTGATACATTGAGGTCGGCTTTCCCAAATATATGTGCAACACCTCGGCTTCAAATTATAGAGCAAAAAATACCCCATTCTCAATGAATTGCGGGATTTACTTAAGGAGAGGGTAATTTCCAAGTTCTTTTTAGTAAAGACCGTTTTAAAGGTTTAGTATTTAAAATTAATCAGCATAACCGTGACGAAAGACTGATGATAAGCTTTATTGAGTATTGGGGGTGTGGTTATTATTACTCTAGTTTAGAAAGAGGAGATTTTAAAGTTACAAAATTCTCACTTATTACAGAAATAATCATTCCTTTTTTTAAAGAGAATCCCATTTTAGGAGTTAAAGCTTTGGATTTTCAAGATTGATGCCTGGTAGCCGAAAAAGTGGTAGCAGGAGTTCATAAAACTCCAGAAGGTTTGTCTGAAATCCGTAAGATTAAAAACCGAATGAATAGTGGAAGAAAGTTTACCGACCAATAGGGTCCTTGCTTCCAAAAAGATAAAGCTGAAAAAAGAATAAATGTTTAATTGTATGATAAATTTGATGAATTGTATGGACCTGGTTTAATGTTGTTAGACTATAACCTGGGTATATTGTATATGTTGGCTATGTCTTCATTAGCTACATATGGAATTCTGCTGGCTGGATGCCGCCCATTTAATTTAAATATTAGGATCCCTAACTATGCTAAGATATCAAAAAATTTATACTTTAAGTTAGCGATTAGATCCATTGTTTTTATATTTGTTCTGCTTTTATTACTTTATATGTATAGCTTTAATATTTTAGCCTTTTGTTTAGATTACGAGCTGTTAAATAATAATCTTTATTGCTACGAATCTTTACTTTTAGCAAATAGACTAAATAAAAAAGACTATACCTACTATAAAAACCATCTAATACGGTTTAAACATACAAGTTCTACGGGTGATCTTGAGAGCACAAAAGGTTTAGATTATATAAAATCCTTACACGATTCATTAATTAAAGAGCTTTATAAAGATAGATCTGCACCTGTTATACCTTTTGATAGAAATTTAATATTAGACACTCTTTACAATTGCTATGATAAAGATATAAAATATGAATTCTTGAAAAGGTGAGGTTCCAAACCTTGTATTTATCTTATTGAATACAAATATGATCCTTTAGTGTATTATATTGGTAGAACTACTTTATTTAAAAGAAGATTACACAATCATCTTAAAGCCGAATCGGGTAACAAATTACACTTGTTTTTAAAAGGGGTAGGTTGAGAGCATTTTAATATATCTATAGTTGAGGAGTGTGCACCAGATAAACAAGGTTTAAGAGAGAACTATTACTTGCAAAAGTTTTTACCTTTATTAAACTCTGTGTTTTCTTCATCTATAACTGAGGTTGCTATAAATGTTACCTTAAAAAACAAGTTAGATGAATTGAGTAGCAAGCATATATTACCTTCAACTAAAAACATACCTCTTTATGTTTATGATATAGATGATAAAAGAATAAGTAAAGATTTCGTTCTTTTTGAAAGTATGCAAAAGACTTGTGCTACACTTGGAATTAATATCGCGAGCATAATTCAATATAGAAATACTTCCGTTCCATATAGAGGTAAATTATTCTTTACTGAACCCATAACAGATTTTAACCGAGCATTTGAAGTATCTAAACTAAATACACCAAAAGGTTTAGTTAATAGAGTATTACCTACTAAGCTTTGATGTTATGATGCAAAAACACTAGAGTTGGTAATAGGTAGCCCTTTCAAAAAATATCACATCTAAAGCCTTAGGTATCGGTAGGAATGTTATAGATTACTTTTTAGATAAAGGTAAACCTGAAGGGGTTACAGGTAGGTATATCTATTCTAAACCTCTTAACAAAGAAGAGATTGAAAAGCTTAAGTTAGCCTCTGAAGATCTACAACTTGGTAATAAAAGACTCGTTTGGGCTTATTTAGCAAATACTTTTGAGTTAATTAATAATTCTCCTTTCCCTAGTCTGCTTGATGCAGCGAATTATTTTAATGTTAATTATAGAACTATAGCTAGACATTTAGATACTAAATTAGCTACTACTCAAAATAAAGGTTTATTTCTTTAAAAAAGAGATCGACTCCAAACTAATTACTGAACTTAAAAAGAATGAACTAGGTGTAACCAGATATATGCGTACCGAAATCTGAGTGTATAAAGTTGATTCCGAAGGTACATTATCATTGGTTTCTAATAAACCTTTTAGAACTAAACGAGAGGTCATTAGAGAAATAGGAATCCATGTTACTGTGTTAAATAAATACCTAGATACTTCCCAAGTTTACAGAGATATGCTTTTCTATACATCTCCTCGTCATTCTTAGGATTATATTATTAAACACTTAGCCTAAGTTCGAATTTAAAAAATAGTTACTAATTAGATAACAAAAAGCCTGTGTTAGAATTAAAATTATGGGATCCTATTATAAACATAAACACAAATCCGAATAATATTTTAGATTTTATTAGGTAACTCTTTATTCATCTTTAATTCGAAATTAGATATATATTAAATTAGAAAATATAAAGTAAAGAACAAATTTGACGAATATCTATACTCTAGCTTAATTATTATAAACTAAGCGTAAGTTAGACGATTACTAATTATGGCTTAAGTTATCAAATGTAAATATCGTGTTAATTATAATGTGATATCAATAAGATTATGATGTGACATCGAGTTAATAACTATGTGATATCTACTAAGATGCTTATTTCAAAAATTAAATTAGTCCCACACTCCCGTGAGGGTGTTGTTGCAAATCGGGCGAATTTCGAGAAAGACTTACTTTAAGTCAACTCGAAGCGAAACATGTCTTTATTTTCTTAGCACACCATAGGGTTATATTTTTCCTCCTCTTGTTTTTTTCGACGTTATTTCATAACTAGAAAAAAACTAGTGGGAAAATGGTGCATAAGAGTGTACTTCCCTATAAAGTCCTTAGTGTACTTTATAACAAAGTCCTCTTATTTTAAGCATGAACGTTCAACGACTAGTAGATGAGTATATAAGAAATACAATAATTATACCACGAGCGTCCGAAGTCTTGTTTTATTTTTGATTTCATTATCAAAACTTTTATTTTCAAATAAAAGCTTACAATTGTTTATGGCCTGACTTTGTTTTTTACTTTTTTTATATATAGCGGAAATTAGTCCTTATTGTGATTATATTTATAGCAGTAGTGTTTTCTTGTCTTTTCAAATACGAACTAAATTAGACACAAGAAAATATTATACTACTCTTGTTACTGAGAATGACATTACCAAAGATTTACAAGCTTTACACTCTATATACATTAGAGAACTATACAAGGATAGAGAGGCTCCAGTAATACCTTTTGATCGTGATTTAATTTTAGCAACTTGTCACCATTGTTTAGACAAGAATAAAAAATCTGAGTTTTTAAAAGAGTGAGGACATAAAGGCTGTATTTACATCATAGAATATAAGTATAACCCTTTTATTTATTACATAGGTAGAACAACTATGTTTAAAAGAAGATTTAGTAATCATCTTTTAGCTAATTCTAATAGCAAACTACATGTCTTTTTGAAGCTAGTTGGTTGGGAACATTTCAACATTTATATTTTAGAGGTTTGTTCTTCTGAAGAACAGGGAGCAAGAGAGAATTACTCTCTTCAGAAATACTTACCTTTATTGAATACGACTTTTTCTTCAAAATTTACCGAATCTGCGATTTATTCCAGTTTAACTAGTAAATTAGCCGCTCTCAAATCTACTCCTGATTCTTATGTTTCTGGTCAACCTATCCCTGTTTATATGTATGAGGTATATGAAACATATATAGATGAAATATGTGTTAAATATAGTAGTATTACGGAAGCTAGCAGTAGTGAAAAGATTGCTAGAGGTACTTTAGGAATGTTTAGGGATACTAATGTACCGTTTAGAAATAAGCTATACTACTCGAAACCTATTATAGATTTTGAATTAACATTTAATTTATTTAAGACTGCATCTAGTGATCTAAATCTTAATAGTAATATAGCTAAACAGGTTTGAGTTTACAATGCCAAAACCCTAGAATTAATAAAAGGTAGCCCCTTCCCTAGTTTTTTTTCTAGTTATGAAATAACGTCGAAAAAAAACAATAAAACCCAAGCATCCGTTTCTGTAGGTTTTAGTCGTAATGTGATAACCTATTTTATAGATACTTGGAAAGCAGAAGGAGTGAAAGGTACTTATTTATTTAGTAGACCACTTGAAGCTAAAGAAGTGCAAAATCTTATGGAATCTTCACATACACTAGAACTGGGTAATAAAATAAAAGTTTGAGCATATAATGCTAAAACACTTGAATTAGTTAATAATTCACCATTTTCTAGTTTACTTTCAGCTGCTAATCATTTCAAAGTTAATTATCGTACCATTACTAGGCATTTGGACACGAAATTAGCTAGTTCTCAAAATAAAATTCTGGTATATTTTTTTACAAAAGAAATAGATTCAATTCTAAAAAGTGATCTTTTGAAAAACATAAATAGAGCTCACTATGCTCGTACTGAGATATGGGTGTATAGATTGGATGAGCATGGAGTTTTAAATTTAATACCCCATCAACCATTTAAAACTAAACGGGAAGCTATTCGTGCTCTCAAGATTCACATTACTGTATTGAATAAATATTGGGATTCTTCTGAAATATACAAAGGATTTCTTATCTTCAGTTCTCCACAAAATTCTGAGGATAAACTTGAATAGATAAAATATATATATTAAACGTAAAAACTTTGTCACAGTTCCATTCTCTTTTGTAGATTTAGCATAGAAGGCTTATAACCTAACCTACTAGCTTAATTATGAAATATATATATAAACAAGACTATGATATAGTCTGAGCCATCTTGTGAGAGATGGATGTAAGAGATAAAGAGCTTTTGCGTTAACAACACTGGATCAGCTAATTCTAAATATGCATTCTTAGGATCTTTAAGAAGTACAGCTCAATTAATTAGTTATGAATTAATTTTAAGCTCTGCTATACTATTAGTAGTATTATTAGCAGGTAGTTTAGATATAACTGTAATTATAGAAGCTCAAAGAGCTATTTGATATGTAATACCTTTATTTCCTATATTTATTGTATTTTTTATAGGGTCTATAGCAGAAACCAACAGAGCTCCCTTTGATTTGGCAGAGGCTAGTTTTTACTTATAAAGATTTGGCCTCTTTAAATGTCGCTATATGCTGGAAACTCCTAAAGCTTTACACACTTTTAACTATATTTGTACAGCGTTATTGTTAAGCTGTAGATAGAGTAATGTAAAATTTGTAAAAAAAAAAACAAAAAATGTTACAATGGACAATTAGCAGGAAACAAAAGTAATTTAATTATAAGTAGAATCCTCAGAGACTACACGCGATAATACAACTTACATAGTTGTATATGATATAGTCCGTAGATATACAAAATATATCTGGTAAATGAGATTAAACCAATTCCAACTTAAAAAACTTATAGTAGCTATGCAAATATTAGTTTTACATTACGTAGATATTATTCTACATCGAGTTCTTCTAAAGTGGATATACCAATACCTATATTAACTTTAACGGATTTACAAGATAAAGATTATATATTTTCTAAACGTGAGCTTCTTTTCTTACTTTTTTTTTAATATATTTATATATGTAAAAAAAAAGTTAGAAAAGGAGGTATATATAGTTTTCTAAACAAAGTTAACGAAAAGCAATATATAGGCAGTGCAAAAGATTTATATTTAAGATTAAACGAACATTTATCACATAGAAAATCAAATAAAGCTTTACAGGCTGCTATCTCAAAACATGGTTTAGATAACTTTAACTTTTGTATATATGAATACTTTACTTATGAAAATAAGGCTACCAGCTTTAAACTATTAACTGATTTAGAAACTATGTATATAAAAAGATTTAACTTTAACAATTTATATAATTTTCTAGCAAATGCTTCTAGCTCAGAAGGTTATAAGCATACAGATGTTGCTAAACAAAAAATGGTGAAAAGATTGGAAGATAAAAGTAACCATCCTTTCTGAGGAAAACATCACGATGCAAAAGCTAAATCTTTCATTAGCAAACCTGGGTTATTAAACCCTATGTTTGGTAAAACACACTCGGAAGAAACTAAAAAGATTATGCGAAGTAAAAAAGTAAAATATCCTAATGGTGTAGGTATTTATGGCCTAGATAACCATTTAATAAAAAGTTTTTACTGTGCTTCAGATCTAGCTATTTATTTAAATGTATCTAAGGTCACTGTAAGTAAATTTATAGGTAATGGTTTAGTTTTTAAAGGTAAATACTCGTTAAAAGTTAACCCTTTTAACGAATAAGAAAAGTATTTATTGATCATTTACAATATTACGAAATCATCTTTAGCATGGTGTGGTTGTTCTTTTAATTATAAGTTAAAATTACCTTTAAGTAATATGGGTTATAATTATCTATCACCTGGTCGTAGATATTATTCTACAAAATCTCGTCCACAACCCTTTAGTTCTGACCTTCTCCCTCAGCCAAGTTTAACTCTTGATTTAAATAACGGAGCTTGTATTAAATCACATAAAAGTATTTTAGAAGGTAAAGGTGGTATTTATTCCTTGGTTAATACAGTTAATGGTAAGCGGTATATTGGTAGTGCAAAGACTTTTTTATAAGACTTAATGAACACTTAAATTATAAAAATAATTCAAACGCTTCTTTACAAAAAGCATTTGTAAAGTATGGTTTCGGTAAATTTAAATTTTGTATCTACAAATATTTTTCTAACTTTTTTTTTACATATATAAATATATTAAAAAAAAAGTAAGAAAGTAGGATTATAAGCCACAAATCTTTAACTGAACTAGAGACTAGTTATTTATAAAAATTTAAAATAGAAACTCTTTATAATTTTAGTCTTATCGCCCATAACAATCTAGGATATAAGCATACTAACGAATCTAAGCTTAAGATTAGTAAAAAAGGGAATTTAAACCCTATGTTTGGAAAAATACATAGCGAAGCAACCAAAGATAAGATGAGGAAAAGAAAGAATAAATATCCATTAGGAGTAGGAACTTTTGACTTAGAAGGTAATTTAATTTCAAAGTTTGAAAATAATGTTGAGTTAGCTAAACATTTGAAAATATCTAAGGTTACAGTAGGGAAGTATTTGAATACTAACCTTATATATGGTAACTCTTATTATTTTAGACCTATTATGGATTAATTTAGTCTTTAAGTAAAAATGAAAAAAAGAACGAAAAAAAGATTGATGTAGTAATAGAAAGGAATCAGAATTAGTTAGTGGTTTTATGACAGAGCATTCCGCTGTTATTTTTGTATTTTTCTTTTTAGCTGAATATGCTAGCATTGTTCTTATATGTATTTTAAATAGTATTTTATTTTTAGGTGGTTATCTTTTTGATTTTAACTACTATCTCTATCCTTATTTTTATTTAGTGCAATTTATTGCAGGTGATAGTTATATGTATCTAACAGATAATGAAACTAATTTTAATGTAATTGATTTGGATAATTATAATTCAATAATAGGAACAACTATAAGTGGTGTAGTGATAGGGGTTAAAGCTTGTGTAATGATATTTACTTTTATCTGAGCGAGAGCCTCATTCCCGCGTATTCGTTACGATCAGCTTATGTCCTATTGTTGAACTGTTTTATTACCAATAGTAATTGCATTCATTATACTAGTCCCATGTATATTATACAGTTTTGAAATAATGCCTGTTAATATACCTTTATTATAAATTTATTAAAAAAAAAGCATATTAATTTGCTTTCAGATTATTAAAGTTTAAATGTGTAATACTTTATAATATTTATAACTTTTAATACTTTATTGCAATTAATTATATAACTATGTATTATATTTGTAAACTATTTTATTAATTTAATAATTTTTTTACGTGCAGTATAATTGTTACATATATATAGCTTTTAGATTTTATATATACATAAGTATAATATAATAAAAAATATATTGTAATGGAAATAATATATTATTATATATATGGTATGTTAATAGAAATATATATATAGTATAAGCTTCTTGCCATTATTTTAAATTAAAGAAATGATAGACATATAAGACATAAGATGAGCTTATGGGACTAATGAAATATAAACTACTAACAACGTAGTTTATTTTAAATAATAATCTTAAAAAAAAAAAATTGTACAGATTTAATTAAATTAACAATTTAACTAATAAATTAAATGTTACGAGTATGTTATAATGCACAATCTACGCATAATATACACTCCTAATATGTAGTAGTAACCGTTATTAACTATTAATGCTAAAGTAATGTCTTTTTATACTAACATAATTTTATTATTTGTAACTAGTAAGAAATATGTGATTTAAACACTTACCCTCTTTTTTTAATTAGGGTGCTCTACCTGTTGAGCGGATTTCTTTTTTGAATACAGCTACAGTTATTGTGACCACAAAACACCTTATTACCGATACAATTTGTACCAATACATATACCCCCTTTATTGTTATCAATTCCTGTAATAACTCGATTACCCCCCCCCCCCTCTTGCCTAAACAAATTAGGGCACACAGCATATAAAGAAGCTAATCCTGGAAAGTCCGTAAACGCTAAACAAATTACTTTAAGCAAAATGCTTATAAAGATATAAACGCTCTTATAAACGATTTTATATGGTAAATAAACTATCTCTATGGGTAATAAGACTCGAACTTATATGAATTAATTTCACCCCGTCCTAAGCGGGGCCTGTCTACCAATTTCAGCATACCCATTTTTTTTTAGTAGTAATATTTAATCTAGCTGCTTTTACATATACAGCGAGGATTACGACAAAAATTTGTACTACAAGCCGTACAGTTTGTACCCCCATTACCCTCTTTAAATGGTATAAGATGTTGATTACCACAACATTTTACACCTCTTAACGTTTCATAATCCCTCTCACCTCTTAGAAGCCTTCTATCTACAATGGAATGTCTACATTTAGCACGCATATTAGGAGGTATACCTTCTAAGTCATAAGGATGAAGCACCTTGTAATCCCAAATAGTCTTACTAGTAAGAAGAATTAGACCTAAAAGAACAGCTATTAAAAAACAACAACCAAGAATAGTGTAATCTATGCATAGTGGTAAAGGGAATTGTTGTACCGTTAAACTATGGCTACTTACTCAACTTTTTAACCCAAAAGTACCATTTCTTGTTTTAGAATTTATTAGGCTATATTGTGAATTAGATTTAACGTGACCTCTTAGTATAGTAGATGCTTTGTTATTAAATGAACTACGTATGTTTTTTAAGCTACCTGCGTATCTATACTTGAACACAGCTCTCATAGCTGTTAAACGTCTTGTTAATCTACCTGATGCTTCAAATCTTACACCACTTACTATTTGTTGTTTGATAGTGTTTATAACATTGTTTTTATTCATTGCTTCAATATTATCATCAAATGTTATAAGTGTATGTAAATAAGGTATTCTTACCATTTGTAATATAGCTTTTCTTAGAATTCTTACGGCTTTATTTTTCCTATCTCTTAATTTTAGAGCAACTGCTGATGAAAAAACATCGCTATTTAAATCTATAGATTTTAACTCAACTAATTCCATTTCTACTTTTTTGTAATATAACTTTTCTATTAAACTAATTAAACCTAAATTTCTTAAAGTTAAATTTATATCATTAAATTTAGATTTATTAAAGTTAATTAGCTTTGTAGAATTAAATAAGATTTTTTGTAATCTAAATAATTTCTTTAATAATCTAATGTTGTATGTGGGTATTTTATATAATTTAAGATATCTTTTTCTTAAATTAACTAGTAAATATCTTACTACATTATTAATTTTCTTAAAAAAAGCCATATTTCACTTTTTAAATAGGAAAAAGTTATTTTTTAATAAATGAAGTAATCTGTTTTTATGATTTGGTATAAATATTGTTTTTTCCTCAACAAAATCTATACCAAACAATGTTGTTATTTCCTCAACAATTCTTTTTTTAAATCTTATCAATGTAATAATTTTTCTTATATACCATTCAATAGATGACTTTTGTTTATTGTATAAGTATAAGGTTATAAAAATATTCGTGTTAGTATGATTTAGCTCAGCTCTACTCGCATATATTTTATTAGCTGAATAACGAATTTTGTTGTCACGTCTACGTTTAAATAGTATTTTTATTTTATCTTGTAACATATTACAATAACTTTTAAGCAATTTAATTAGTACAGCATCATAACTAATTAAAGATTTAATATAAGATTTATTGTAAGAATATATACTACTAAATCATTCTTTACTAGAAGATGGATAATAAATCATATTTTTATATTCATCTCTTTCGGAATTACTCTGTATTTTAGTGTTTTTTTCTATAATATAATTAGTATTAAATGATTTATCATTAAAACTATTTTGTTTATTTTTAAATATATTTGACATAGAATATTTTTGTGAATTATTGGTATAAATTTAGGAAAAAAAAGATAAGTTCTTTTTAAGTTATGAACTATAACTAGGAGTATTGTACATCCTTAGTATATTTTTGTATTTATATACTTTATATACTCCTTAGTATAAAAGTCGTTTTTAATTAGGGTAAATATACCTAAATAGTTTTCTTTAAAAAGTCAGAAATAATGGATTCTAACGCTTAACCTATCTCGCGATAAATTGGTTTATTCGTAATAGTTTCTTTTTTTTTATAAAAAAAGGTCCCCCTCTCCTACGGAGAGGGGGGGACCAAACAGAAACAAACAGATATAATTAATCTATTATATTTTAGTAGTTGGGCTTTACCAATAGTAGATTAGTCTTCTCCCTTTATCGCTTTTTACAAAAACGTAACTGCAATTTTCCAGTATATAAAAAGTATTTATATTCCGGATTTGTTATACTGTTTTTTTCTTTTTTTTTAAGAAACTATTATAGATAAAAAAGGTGACTATATAAGAAATTTTACCCTTTTTCACAACAAGTTAATGGTAATCTAACCTTTATTTATATGTACTATTCTGCACATGAATTTACATTGATAACTGATAACTCTAAAATAAAACTTTTATTTAGTTATTAACTAGTTAAAAATTGAGGGTTTACCATTTCTAAAATGGATCTTTTAGCAGAAAAAGGGTGTATTAGGTAAAGCTGCTACCTGAGATAAGATGGGCGAAATAGAAGTATGAGCTGTCCTAAACGCTGTACTCTCTTTTAATATATCCCTATATAGCTCCTTAATAGCAGAAAAGAGATGTGTCATATCATCTAATTCAGGCTTTGTTAAGCTGCCAGCTGTATCCTGTTTAAGTGTCTGAAGATTAAGAATAGCCATAAGAGCTTTTAATATAATTTTTGTTGAGGCATCCCTAGGCTCAGGTAATTTGTAAAAAATATAGGTTTCTAACCTAGAGACCTTACCGTTAGACTTTAAGATCCTCAATAGTAGATAGAAACAAAATAATCATACAACATCCACAAAATGTCAGTAAAGTATTCCGCTTCTAATCCTAGATGCATATTTATTTTCTTCTGCACTTATAAAAAGGGTATGAACCAATATACTTAAGGTATTATCACAAATAAGCTTATTTATTTAAAAGTATAGATTATAAAATAACGATTCGTTTTAAATATAAAAAACATAAACATCATTACTACCAAAATACAATAAGATAATTATTATAGAAAAGAAAAGGTTAGCATATATAATCATATAATCCTTATTCAAATAGCTGTTATAAATCATAAGAATGGTATTATACAATTTAAACATTAATTTAATTAAATTAACTGTTAAATGTAACGTTAATAAATCTGCTAAACTTATATTTATTAAAGGTACAATTAAATTAGGAAGTATATTTAAATGTACAAGTAATAAAAAAACCCCTGAAGCTATTACTGATAGAAAACGTAGAATAAATGTAGAAGATACTACAACATTATAAATAGGAAATACTAGAGTCATGTCTATATTATCCTTAGGATTTAAATGCTTAACACGTTTACTAGGCCTAGCTTCAGAGTTATCAGAAGAGTCATCTTTTTTTTTCAGACTAGTATCAGAACTATATGATGAATAATCTGAAGCTGTATCTGAATCTGATTTATAACTAAACTGTTGAGATGGATCCACACCAAAATGTAAAAGCTTTTTTTCAACAATACTAATTTCAGCCTTCAACTGATCACTTTCTTCTTTACTCTTAGTTAATTTATCTAAATCGGATTTATCAATAGTAGTTTGTTCATTTGCTTTTTCCCGTAAAACATTATGTTGTCTAGCTACCCTATTGAATCTATCCTTTAAAGTCTTTCAGCTTTGAGTGTAACCCGATATGATTTCAAAATCATCTATTTTGGAAGAATCTTGTTCATTTTTAGAGGATTCCCCCTTTTTATCCTTTTGCAAGGAAAGTGCTATAGCTTTTTTAAGTTCTAAATCATTCTCAGAGTCGATATCAGAACTAGATTTCGATTTTACACTTTCCTGCTCATCAGCTACTACTTGTTTACCTTTACCTTTACCTGTGTAGAAACCAGACATCTTAGCATTGTTAATCATTATTAAGAACTGTGACATAGAATCAAAATGGTATCCTCAAGATACATTTAATGATTCAGAGTAAATAATATGGTATAGAAATAATGCAAAACATGTGTGAAAATAGACAGCAGCACTATATTGGAAGTAGCTATTATTATCTTGGAAGTAAAGTCCTCAACCTCTAGGTGCATCACAGCTAATTACATTTAAATCGAAAGAGTAGATTAGTGTAGATACTGCATAGTGCACACCGTCTAAGATTGCTGCAGGATAAATACCAAATAATATGGTAGGTACTACTAATAGTAATAAAACTGTAAATTCTCTTTTAGTTAAGTCTGGTATACTAA
>Ga0210040_10000452_pt1 | contig 69249 bp, 65 predicted proteins | sample CryGeyCG12114_NA_FD_185462 | JGI IMG/M metagenome (GOLD analysis project Ga0210040, IMG submission 185462) | Groundwater microbial communities from aquifer - Crystal Geyser CG19_WC_8/21/14_NA (SPAdes) (version 2) | ecosystem: Environmental > Aquatic > Deep subsurface > Groundwater | place: USA...
GGTCGTACGCCCTGGCAGGGGAGGTGCGGTCGGTGGGTGGCCGGCTGGCCGGTGTCCACCACCACAGGGTCACCTCCGCCGCGTACGGGCGTCACCCGGCACCAGGAGCGTGGGCTACCCGCCGGTAGGCTGCCCCTTCACGGACGGAAGGGGAGCTCGTGGACGACCGTCCGCTGCGGATCGCGCTGCTGAGCTACCGCAGCAAGCCGCACTGCGGCGGGCAGGGTGTCTACGTCCGCGCGCTGTCCCGCGAGCTCGTCGCGCTCGGCCACCAGGTCGAGGTGCTCAGCGGCCCGCCCTACCCCGAGCTGGATGCAGGGCCGGTCCTGACGAAGGTGCCGAGCCTCGACCTCTACCGCGAGCCCGACCCGTTCCGCTTCCCGCACCCGCGGGAGTTCCGCTCGCGGATCGACGTGCTCGAGTTCCTGCTGATGTGCACGGCGGCGTTCCCCGAGCCGCTGACCTTCAGCCTGCGCGTGGCACGGGTGCTGCGCGGGCGGGCGGCCGACTTCGACGTCGTCCACGACAACCAGACGCTGGGCACCGGCCTGCTCGCCCTGCAGCGCGCCGGCTTCCCCGTCGTGGCGACCGTCCACCACCCGATCACCGAGGACCGGCGGCACGACCTCGCCGCCGCAGCCACCCTGCGCACGCGGATCACGACGCGCCGCTGGTACTCCTTCCTGCGCATGCAGGAGCGCGTCGTCCGGCGGCTCCCGGCGCTGCTCACCGTGTCGGAGAACAGCGCCGGCGACATCGTCCGTGACTTCGGGGTGCCCGCGGAGCGGATCACCGTGGTGCCCGTCGGCGTCGAGACCGACGTCTTCCGGCCGCCGACGGCGCCTCGCGTGCCCGGGCGCATCGTCGCGACCGCGAGCGCCGACGTGCCGCTCAAGGGGCTCGTCCCGCTCTTGGAGGCCGTGGCCAAGCTGCGCACCGAGCGCGACGTCGAGCTCGTCGTCGTCGGCCGGGCCAAGCCGGGCGGCGCCGCGGCGTCGGCGATCGACCGGCTCGGCCTCGCCGACGCGGTGCGCTTCGTGAGCGGCATCACCGAGGCGGCGCTGGTCGACCTGTTCGGCTCCGCCGAGGTCGCTGTCGTCCCGAGCCTGTACGAGGGGTTCAGCCTGCCGGCGGTCGAGGCGATGGCGTGCGCCACGCCCCTGGTCGCCACGACCGCGGGCGCGCTGCCCGAGGTCGTCGGTCGCGACGGGGTCACCGCGCTGCACGTGCCGCCCGGTGACCCCGAGGCCCTGGCGGCCGCCATCGGCCGCCTGCTCGACGACCCGGCGCTCGCCGCCCGGCTCGGCGCCGCCGGCCGCGACCGCGTCGTCGAGCGCTTCACCTGGCGGGCGGTCGCCGAGCAGACCGTCGCCTGGTACCGCGCGGTCCGCGCCGACCCCCTGCCTGCCGACCCCGTGCCTGCCGACCCCGTGCCCACCGCCCGAGAGGACCGTCCGTGCTGACCGTCGACTTCGACCGCTTCCCCGTCGCCGCGGGGGAGCGCGTCCTCGACATGGGTTGCGGCGCCGGACGTCACGCCTTCGCCCTCTACCGGCGCGGCGCCCACGTCGTCGCGCTCGACCTCGACGAGGCAGAGCTCAAGGACGTCGCCGGGATGTTCGCGGCGATGCGCGAGCAGGGCGAGGTCGCGCCCGACGCCCCGGCGCAGGCGGTGCGCGGGAGCGCGTACGCCCTGCCGTTCGAGGACGCGACGTTCGACCGGGTCGTCGCCGCTGAGGTGCTCGAGCACCTCCCGCAGGACGAGCGGGCGATGGCGGAGCTGTTCCGCGTGCTCAAGCCGGGCGGGCTGATCGCCGTCACGGTCCCGCGGTGGGGACCCGAGCTCGTCTGCTGGGCCCTGTCGAGCGCCTACCACGAGGTCGAGGGCGGCCACGTCCGCATCTACCGCGGCAGCGAGCTGCGCCGGCGCCTGACCCGCGCCGGGCTGACCCCCGTCGACGGCCACCACACCCACGCCCTGCACGCGCCGTACTGGTGGCTCAAGTGCGCGGTGGGCGTCGACGACGCCGACCACCCCCTCGTGCGGGCCTACCACCGCCTGCTCGTGTGGGACATGATGCGCGCGCCCTGGCTCACCCGCACGCTCGAGCGCGTCCTCGACCCGGTCGTCGGCAAGAGCCTGGTGGTCTACCTGCGCAAGCCGGAGCCGGCGCGTGCCGCTGCGTGACCTGCCGGGTGTGCTGAGCGCGGACCAGCTCGCCCGCACCGTCGACACGATCGCCGCGGTCCAGGGACCGGCCGGTGACCTGCCCTGGCCGGACGGGCACACCGACCCGTGGGACCACGTCGAGTGCGCGATGGCGCTCGTCCTGGGCGGCCGCCTCGACGAGGCCCGCGCTGCCTACGGCTGGCTCGCCCGCACGCAGGGACCCGACGGCAGCTGGGCGACGTCGTGGCGCGGCACGGAGGTCGTCGACGCCGACGTCGACACCAACCAGGTCGCCTACGTCGCCGTCGGCGTCTGGCACTGGCGGCTCGTCACCGACGACCTGGAGCTCGTGCGCGCGATGTGGCCGGTCGTGCGCCGGGCGCTCGACCTCGTCGTGTCGCTGCAGCAGCCGGGCGGCCAGATCGCGTGGTGCCGCCGGGCCGACGGCTCCGTCGATCCCGACGCGCTGGTGACCGGCTGCGCGTCGACCTACCAGGCGCTGCGGTGCGGCATCGCCCTCGCCGAGCTCGTGGGCGAGCCGCAGCCGTCCTGGGAGGTCGCCGCCGGGCTGCTGCAGCACGCGGTCGCCGCCCACCCCGAGGTCTTCCTCGACAAGAGCCGGTTCTCGATGGACTGGTACTACCCGGTGCTCGCCGGAGCGCTGCGCGGCGAGGCCGCCGACGCCCGGCTCGAGCGCGACCGGGCCGCCTTCCACGTCGCGGGCGTCGGGTTGCGGTGCGTGTCCGACCGGCCGTGGGTGACCGGTGCCGAGACGGCCGAGCTCGCCCTGGCCCTCGCGGCCGTGGGCGAGCCCGACGCCGGTCGCGCGCTGCTCGCCGAGGTGCAGCACCTGCGTGAGGACGACGGGTCGTACTGGACCGGGCTGGTCTTCGACGAGGGGGTGCGCTGGCCGGTCGAGCGCTCGTCCTGGACCGCCGCGGCGATGGTGCTCGCGGCCGACGCGCTGGCCGGGGGGCCGACCCTCGAGCTGTTCGCCGGGCACGCGCTGCCGAGCGGTGTGCTGCTGCCGCCGGACGCCTGTCGGCCCGTGTGCTCCACGGTCGGCTAGGGGTCCGTCACACCGCGTCGACGACGCGCCGGACCGGGGAGCGAAGGCGCTCTGCCGCGCGCCGCACCCCCCAGACTGGAGCCCATGAGCGTCTGGTCAGCCCCCGTCCGCTACGCCGAGTGCGACGGTCAGGGCGTGGTCTTCAACAGCCACTACCTCCTCTACGCCGACGAGGCGCTGACCAGCCTGCTGCGCGCGCTCGGCACGCCCTACGACGGCCTGCTCGACCGGGGGCTCGACACGGCGGTGGTCGCCAGCGAGCTGAGCTGGGTCGCGCCGGCGCGCTACGGCGACGTGGTCGAGGTCGACGCGGAGGTCGAGCGCATCGGGCGGACCAGCTTCACGGTGGCCTTCACGATCGGCGTCGCCGACCAGCCCTGCTGCCGCGTGCGGACGTCGTACGTGCTCACCGACCTCGAGCGCAGGCCGACGGCGGTACCGGACGACCTTCGTGAGGCGTGGCTGTCGGCCCCCGCTCCCCGGGTCATGGCCGACGCAGCACCCGCAGCGAGCCCGAGGCGCTGACCTCGACGAAGCCCTCGTCGCGGGCGCGGCAGACGACGTTCCACGGGGGTCGTCCACCGTCCTCGGGGCGCTCGAAGACGTCGTGGACGAGCAGCAGCCCGCCCGGCACGAGGTGCGCCGCGAAGGTGGCGTAGTCGTGCTGCGCCACCTGCTCGGTGTGGTTGCCGTCGAGGAACAGCAGCGTCAGCGGTGACGTCCACCAGCGCCCGACCTGCTGCGTCGTGCCGACGACGACGCTGACGACGTCGTCGAGACCGGCGTCCCACAGGGTGTGGCGCAGGTGCGGCAGCGTCTCCAGCCGGCCGGTGTGCGGGTCGACGAGCGTGGCGTCGTGCCACTCCCAGCCCGGCTGGTTCTCCTCGGACCCGCGGTGGTGGTCGAGCGTGACCAGGTGGGAGCCGGTGGTGCGGGCGGCGCTGCCGAGGTGCACGGTCGACTTGCCGCAGTACGTCCCGACCTCCAGCCACAGCCCGGCCGGCGCTCGCAGGGCCGCGGCCAGCAGCGCCTCGCCCTCGTCGGCGGGCAGGAAGCCCTTGGTCGCCTCGGCGACGGCGGACAGGGCGGGGGACAGGGGCACTCGGGTTCCTCCTGGGTCGTCGGGTCGCCAGCGGGTAGCGTCCGTCAGCAGACGGAGGGGAGTATCCCTGCGCGACCGTGTCGTCAGCACGGCCCCCGCACCGGCTCCAGCCGGTCGGGAGCCCGGCGCGGTCGGCCCGGCTGGCCCCGCCGACGGTGGTGGGGAGGGCGGGAGAGACCTCCGGTGGTCTGCCCGTGCCCCACCGGAGGAGCTCCCCGTGCTCGAGGTCCACGTCTACACCTGGTTCATCACGATCGGCGCGCTGGTGCTGATCCTGGGGATCGACCTGCTCATCGCCGCCCGCAAGGGGCCGCACACGATCGGGGTGGGTGAGGCGACCCGCTGGGTGGTGTTCTACGTCGCCCTGGCGATCGCGTTCGGCGTCGGGCTGGCGGTCTTCGCCGGCGGCCAGTCGTCCGGCGAGTTCTTCGCCGGCTACCTGACCGAGTACTCGTTGTCGGTCGACAACCTCTTCGTGTTCGTGATCATCCTGGCCAGCTTCCAGGTGCCGTCCGAGCACCAGCACAAGGTGCTGCTGTTCGGCATCGTGCTGGCGCTGATCCTGCGCGGCGCCTTCATCGCGGTCGGTGCGGCGCTCATCTCGGCGTTCGTCGGCGTGTTCTTCCTGTTCGGCGCGTTCCTCATCTACACCGCCGTCCAGCTGGCGAGGCACCGCGACGAGGAGCCGGAGGTCGGCAACAACCCGCTGCTCAAGCTCATGGAGAAGGTCCTGCCGACCACGCGCGAGTACGACGGCGCCAAGGTCACCACGACCGTCGACGGCAAGCGGGTGGCCACGCCCCTGCTGCTGGTGATGATCGCGATCGGCTCGACCGACGTCCTGTTCGCGCTCGACTCGATCCCGGCGATCTTCGGCTTGACGAAGGAGCCGTACATCGTCTTCACCGCCAACGCCTTCGCCCTGCTGGGTCTGCGCCAGCTGTACTTCCTGCTCGACGGGCTGCTGGACCGCCTCGTCTACCTGTCGATCGGCCTGGCCGTCATCCTCGGCTTCATCGGCATCAAGCTCATCCTCGAGGCGGCGCACGAGACGATCAGCGAGCAGATCCCGCACATCTCCATCCCGGTCTCGCTGGGCTTCATCATCACCGTGCTGGTGATCACGACCGTGACCTCGCTGCGGAAGACTGCGAAGGACCCGTCGGCGATCAAGCACCACACCCCGTCGCCCGGCGAGGACCGCGAGGAGATCCCCGTCGACGTGCCTGGCACCCCGGACGACCGCCGGTCCTGAGGCTGGTTGCTGACCTCCCGCGTCGCCTGCCGTCCGGGCGCGGGAGGGACGCCCGTCGCTACCAGCCGCGGGCGCGCCACTCGGGCAGGCTCGGCCGCTCGGCGCCGACCGTCGTGTCCTTGCCGTGGCCCGGGTAGACCCAGGTGTCGTCCGGCAGCGGTCCGAAGACCTTGCGCTCCAGGTCGTCCAGCAGACGTCCGAAGCGCTCGGGGTCCTTCTCGGTGTTGCCGGGCCCGCCCGGGAACAGGCTGTCGCCGCTCCAGAGGTGCGGCCGCTCCGGGTCGCCCTCCCACAGCAGGGCGACGCTGCCGGGGGTGTGGCCCTCGAGGTGCACGACCGTCAGGTCGCACCGGCCGACGGTCACCGTCTCGCCGTCCTCGACCAGCCGGTCGGCGGGGACCGGCAGCATCCCGGCGTCACCCGGGTGGACGAGCACGGGCGCGCCGGACGCATCCTCGACCTCGGCGAGTGCCTGGACGTGGTCCCAGTGGCCGTGGGTCTCGAGCACCCCGACGAGCCGGCCGTCCCCGACGAGCGACAGCAGCAGCGGCGCGTCGCCGGCCGCGTCGACGAGCAGCGTGTCGCCGGTGGCCGTGCAGCGCAGCAGGTAGCAGTTGTTCTCGAACGGCGGCGTCGCCACCTTCGTCACCTGCAGGCCGCCGGCGGTCCGCACGTCGGCGGGACCTCCGACCGTGACGTCACCGGAGTAGGGCACGCGCTGCTCCTTCGTGTCGGGGGAACCGCACTCGCGCTCAGGAAGCGTTCTGTCCCAGGGCGACGTTAGCCTTGCGAGCGCCGGCTTCCCCTCCGTACCGGCCTGCGAACTCTTCCGATGGGACCTGATGGCCGACCGCCTCGTCGTGCGCGGCGCGCGTGAGCACAACCTCAAGGACGTCTCGCTCGACCTGCCGCGCGACGCCCTGATCGTCTTCACCGGCCTGTCCGGCTCCGGCAAGTCGAGCCTGGCGTTCGACACGATCTTCGCCGAGGGCCAGCGGCGCTACGTGGAGTCGCTGTCCGCGTACGCCCGCCAGTTCCTGGGGCAGATGGACAAGCCCGACGTCGACTTCATCGAGGGCCTGTCGCCCGCGGTGTCGATCGACCAGAAGTCGACCTCGCGCAACCCGCGTTCGACGGTCGGCACGATCACCGAGGTCTACGACTACCTGCGCCTGCTCTACGCCCGCGCCGGCACGCCGCACTGCCCGAAGTGCGGGCGGGTGATCGCGCGGCAGCAGCCGAGCCAGATCGTCGACCGGGTGCTCGAGCTGGAGGAGGGCACGCGCTTCCAGGTGCTGTCCCCGGTGGTGCGCGCCCGCAAGGGCGAGTACGTCGACCTGTTCGCCGACCTGCAGACGAAGGGCTACTCCCGGGCCCGCGTCGACGGCGTCGTCCACAGCCTGGCCGAGCCGCCCACGCTGAAGAAGCAGGAGAAGCACACGATCGAGGTGGTGGTCGACCGCCTCACCGTCAAGGAGTCTGCGAAGCGGCGGCTCACCGACTCCGTCGAGACGGCCCTCGGGCTGGGCGGCGGGCTCGTGGTGCTCGACTTCGTCGACAAGCCCGAGGACGACCCCGAGCGCGAGCGCACCTTCTCCGAGCACCTCGCCTGCCTCTACGACGACCTGTCGTTCGAGGAGCTCGAGCCGCGCAGCTTCTCCTTCAACAGCCCGTTCGGCGCGTGCCCCGAGTGCTCCGGACTCGGCACGAAGCGCGAGGTCGACCCCGAGCTCGTCATCACCGACGAGGACGCGTCCTTCGACGAGGGCGTCATCGCGCCGTGGAGCAGCGGCCACAACATCGAGTACTTCGGCCGCCTGGTGCAGGCCCTGGGCGACGCGCTCGGCTTCACGACCAAGACCCCGTGGCGCACGCTCACCGCCTCCCAGCAGAAGGCCGTGCTCCACGGCCACTCGACCGAGGTGCACGTCCGCTACCGCAACCGCTACGGCCGGGAGCGCAGCTACTACACGGCCTACGAGGGCGTCATCCCGTTCCTCGAGCGCCGCCACTCCGAGGCCGAGAGCGAGACGAGCCGAGAGCGCTTCGAGGGCTACATGCGCGAGGTGCCGTGCGGCGTCTGCAAGGGCGCCCGGCTCAAGCCCGAGGTCCTCGCCGTGACGCTGGGGGACCGGTCGATCGCCGACGTCGCGGCCATGTCGATCGCCGACTGCGCAGCGTTCCTGCGCGGGCTCACCCTGACCGATCGGCAGACGGCCATCGCCGAGCGGGTCGTCAAGGAGGTCAACGCCCGCCTGGGGTTCCTGCTCGACGTCGGCCTCGACTACCTCTCGCTCGACCGCGCGGCCGGCACGCTGGCCGGCGGCGAGGCCCAGCGCATCCGCCTCGCGACGCAGATCGGCTCCGGGCTCGTCGGCGTGCTCTACGTCCTGGACGAGCCGTCGATCGGCCTGCACCAGCGCGACAACCGCCGGCTGATCGACACGCTGCTGCGCCTCAAGGCCCTCGGCAACACGCTCATCGTCGTCGAGCACGACGAGGACACCATCCAGACCGCCGACTGGGTGGTCGACATCGGTCCGGGAGCGGGGGAGCACGGCGGTCAGGTCGTCGTGTCCGGCTCGGTGGAGGACCTGCTGGCGTCCGAGGACTCCATCACCGGCGCCTACCTCTCCGGCCGGCGCGAGATCGCGGTCCCGGCCGTGCGCCGTCCGCGCACGAAGGGCCGCGAGCTGACGGTCGTGGGCGCCCGCGAGCACAACCTGCGCGACGTCACCGTGTCGTTCCCGCTCGGCCAGCTGGTCGCGGTCACCGGCGTGTCCGGGTCGGGCAAGTCGACGCTCGTCAACGACATCCTGGCCGCGGTGCTGGTGAAGCAGCTCAACGGCAACCGCGAGGTCCCGGGCCGCCACACCCGGGTCACCGGGCTCGACCACCTCGACAAGGTCGTGCGCGTCGACCAGTCGCCGATCGGCCGCACCCCGCGGTCCAACCCGGCCACCTACACCGGCGTCTTCGACCACATGCGCAAGCTGTTCGCCGAGACGACGGAGGCCAAGGTCCGCGGCTACCTGCCCGGGCGGTTCTCCTTCAACGTCAAGGGGGGTCGCTGCGAGGCCTGCTCCGGCGACGGCACCATCAAGATCGAGATGAACTTCCTGCCGGACGTCTACGTCCCGTGCGAGGTCTGCCACGGCGCCCGCTACAACCGCGAGACGCTCGAGGTGCACTTCAAGGGCAAGTCGATCTCGGAGATCCTCGACATGCCGATCGAGGAGGCCGCCGAGTTCTTCGAGGCGGTCCCGGCGATCCGGCGGCACCTGCAGACGCTCGTCGAGGTCGGGCTCGGCTACGTCCGGCTCGGCCAGCCGGCGCCGACCCTGTCCGGCGGTGAGGCGCAGCGCGTCAAGCTGGCCTCCGAGCTCCAGAAGCGGCAGACCGGCCGCACGATCTACGTGCTCGACGAGCCCACGACCGGCCTGCACTTCGAGGACATCAACAAGCTGCTCGGGGTGCTCCACCGCCTCGTCGAGGCCGGCAACTCCGTCGTCGTGATCGAGCACAACCTCGACGTCATCAAGACGGCCGACTGGGTCATCGACATGGGACCCGAGGGCGGGTCCGGCGGCGGCACCGTCGTCGCGCAGGGCACGCCCGAGCAGGTCGCGAAGGTCGAGGCGTCCCACACCGGCCGCTTCCTCGCCGAGATCCTCGGCGGGCGCGGTCCGGCCGGCCACCGCTCGCCCGCAGGGGAGCCACCCGCTCCGGCCGACGTCAAGGCCGGGCGGTCCACGCCCCGGACGACGCCGGCCAAGGGCAAGGCGTCCGCGCGCGCCAAGGCCGCCGCCCGCGCCTGACGGACCCCCGTCCGCCGGTGCCGATCGCGCCTGCTCGCGGCTCAGGTCTCCGGCGGCTCGGTGCCGAGCAGGCGGGCGAGCAGGGCGTCGATCGCCTGGTCGCTGCGCTCGCTGCCACTGGGTACCGAGCGCTCGGTCTGCTCGAGGAAGGCGAGCACCGTGTCGCGGGGGACCGAGACGCGCGCGTCACGGCCGGGGCGCGCCAGCTCGAGCTCGACGCGCGAGCGCGCCGGGTCCGGGCGGATGCGCACCGCGCCGTCGCCGGTGGGCTCGTCGACCCCGTAGCGCAGGAAGTCGCGCAGGACCACCCACCGGCCCCGCGGCAGCGCCGGATGGTCGGGCTGGGCGACGACCAGGATCTCCACCGCGAGGGGGTCCGCGGGGTGCCAGAGCAGCGTCAGGACGGTGATGCGCCCCCGCCCGCTGGAGCCGCGGTCGTCCAGCACGACCTCGACGACGACGGACCCGGGTGGCACCCCCGAAGGGTGGCACCGGCCCGAGGTGGCGGTCACCGCGGGGCACCGCGCGGACCCGTGGCGACGGGCGGCGGCACGTAGGCTGGACCCCGTGGCAGACCCGTCGTCGTACCGTCCGGCGACCGGGACCATCCCGACGTCGGCGGGGGTCTACAGGTTCCGCGACACCTCCGGCCGGGTGGTCTACGTCGGCAAGGCGAAGAGCCTGCGGAGCCGGCTGAACAGCTACTTCGCCGACCTGTCGGCGCTCCACCCGCGCACCCGCCAGATGGTGACCACCGCGGCCTCGGTGGAGTGGACGGTCGTCTCCACGGAGGTCGAGGCGCTGCAGCTGGAGTACTCCTGGATCAAGGAGTACGACCCGCGCTTCAACGTCAAGTACCGCGACGACAAGAGCTATCCCTCGCTCGCCGTCACGCTGTCCGAGGACTTCCCCCGCCTGCAGGTGATGCGCGGGCCGAAGCGGAAGGGCGTGCGCTACTTCGGGCCGTACGCCCATGCCTGGGCCATCCGCGAGACCCTCGACCTGCTGTTGAGGGTGTTTCCGGCGCGCACCTGCTCGAACGGCGTCTTCACGCGCGCCGGTCAGGTCGGCAGGCCGTGCCTGCTGGGCTACATCGACAAGTGCTCGGCGCCCTGCGTCGGCAAGGTCGACGAGGCGGAGCACCGCGCCATCGTCGACGACTTCTGCGACTTCATGGCCGGGCAGTCGGGGCGGTTCGTCAAGCGGCTCGAGCGGCAGATGACCGACGCGGCACAGGCCCAGGACTACGAGCGCGCGGCGCGCCTGCGCGACGACATCGGCGCGCTCACCCGGGCCACCGAGAAGCAGGCGGTGGTGCTCGCCGACGGCACGGACGCCGACGTCATCGGCGTCGCGGAGGACCAGCTCGAGGCCGCCGTCCAGGTGTTCCACGTCCGTGGGGGCCGGGTGCGCGGGCAGCGCGGCTTCGTCGTCGACAAGGTCGAGGACCTGTCGACCGGCGAGCTCGTCGGTCAGTTCCTCGCCCAGGCGTACGGCGACGACCCTGACCCTGACGTCGAGGTCGAGGTCGAGCGCCGGACCACTCCGGGTGCGGGCGTGACCCTGCGCGGCACCGACGACGTGCCGCGCGAGGTGCTCGTCCCCGCCCTGCCCCCCGACCTCGACGTGCTGCAGTCCTGGCTGGCCGAGCTGCGGGGCACGCTCGTGCAGATCCGCGTGCCGCAGCGCGGGGACAAGCGGGCGCTGCTCGAGACGGTGGAGCGCAACGCGACGCAGGCCTTCGCGCTCCACAAGACCAAGCGCGCGAGCGACCTCACCGCGCGCTCGCAGGCGCTGTCCGAGCTGCAGGACGCGCTCGAGCTCGGTGACGCGCCGCTGCGGATCGAGTGCTTCGACGTGTCGCACGTGCAGGGCACGAACGTCGTGGCATCCATGGTCGTGTTCGAGGACGGCCTGGCGCGCAAGAGCGAGTACCGCCGCTTCGCCGTCCGTGGCCACGACGGCAACGACGACACGGCCTCCATGCGCGAGGTCGTCCGCCGACGGTTCAGCCGCTACCTCGACGAGCGCAGCGAGACCGGCCAGCTCGACGTCGAGGACGGCCACGTCGACGGTCGGCCCGAGCAGGCGAGCAGCGCGCCGGAGCAGCGGCCCGGCATCGACCCCGAGACCGGCCGGCCCCGCAGGTTCGCCTATCCGCCCAACCTCGTCGTCGTGGACGGCGGCGCACCGCAGGTCGCGGCGGCCCAGGCGGCGCTCGACGACCTCGGCATCGACGACGTCGCCCTCGTCGGGCTCGCCAAGCGCCTCGAGGAGGTCTGGGTCCCGGGCTCGGACTCCCCGGTGATCCTGCCGCGCACGAGCGAAGGGCTCTACCTGCTCCAGCGCGTGCGCGACGAGGCGCACCGGTTCGCCATCGCCTACCACCGCCAGAAGCGCTCGAAGACGATGACCGCGTCGGCGCTCGACGGCATCGCCGGGCTGGGCGAGACGCGGCGCAAGGCGCTGCTGCGCCACTTCGGCTCGCTCAAGCGGCTCAAGGCGGCCACCGTGGAGGAGGTCCTCGAGGTGCCCGGCGTCGGACGGCGCACGGCCGAGGCGGTGCTCGCCGCCCTCGGGACGCCGCCGGCAGAGGCTGCGGCGCCCGCCTTCGACCCCGTCACGGGAGAGGTGGTCGGATGACCGTCCCGCACGCCGCAGCGGCCGACCTGCAGCTGGTCGTGGTCACCGGCCTGTCCGGCGCCGGCCGGTCCACGGCGGCGAAGTGCCTCGAGGACCTCGGCTGGTTCGTCGTCGACAACCTGCCCCCCTCGCTGCTGCCGACGATGGTCGACCTCGGCTCCCGCTCGCAGGGCGCCGTCGGCAAGATCGCGGTCGTCGTCGACGTGCGGTCGCGCGCGTTCTCCTCCGACCTGCGCACCGCGCTGGACGACATCGGCCGGCTCGGCGTCCGGCCTCGCGTGCTGTTCCTCGAGGCGGCCGACGACGCCCTCGTGCGCCGCTTCGAGAGCGTGCGGCGGCCGCACCCGCTGCAGGGCGACGGCCGCCTGGTCGACGGCATCGCCCGTGAGCGCGGGCTGCTGCGCGACCTGCGCGGCGAGGCCGACCTGGTGCTCGACAGCACCGCCCTCAACGTCCACGAGCTGCGCGGCAAGGTCACCGCCGCCTTCGGCATGACCGGCCAGGGATCCGGCCTGCAGCTCACGGTCCTGTCCTTCGGCTTCAAGTACGGCCTGCCCGTCGACGCCGACCTCGTGGCCGACGTGCGCTTCCTCCCCAACCCGCACTGGGTGCCCGACCTGCGGCCGCACACCGGGCGCGACGCCGCGGTCCGCGACCACGTCCTGGCGCAGGACGGGGCGCAGGAGTTCCTCGACCGCTACGAGGGGCTGCTGCGCCTGGTCTTCGCCGGCTACGCCCGTGAGGGCAAGCGCTACGCGCTGGCGGCGATCGGCTGCACCGGCGGCAAGCACCGCAGTGTCGCCATGGCCGAGCAGCTGGCGGGCCGGTTGGCCGGCGAGGGCGTCGACGTCTCGGTCGTGCACCGCGACCTGGGGCGCGAGTGACGTCCGTGCAGGCCCGGACCACCGACGGCAGCGCGGTCCGGACCGTCCCGGAGGGGCCGCGGGTCGTGGCGCTCGGCGGCGGTCACGGCCTGTCGGCCTCCCTGCAGGCGCTGCGCCAGGTGACCTCCCGGCTCACGGCCGTCGTCACGGTGGCCGACGACGGCGGGTCCAGCGGCCGCCTGCGCGCCGAGCTGGGTCAGCTGCCGCCCGGCGACCTGCGGATGGCGCTCGCCGCGCTCGCCCGCGAGGACGAGTGGGGCACGACCTGGACCACGCTGCTGCAGCACCGCTTCGGCGGCGACGGGCCGCTGGCCGGCCACGCCGTGGGCAACCTCCTGCTCGCCGGGCTCACCGAGTGCACCGGCGGCGACACCGTGCAGGCGCTCGACCTCGCGGCCCGGCTGCTGGGGGCGGTCGGCCGAGTGCTGCCGATGAGCGCTGCCCCGCTGGTCATCGCCGCCCAGGTGGCCGGCCTGGACCCCGGCGACCCGTCGGCCACCCGCGAGGTCGTCGGCCAGGTGGCGGTCGCCAGCACGCCCGGGCGGGTCGTGTCGCTGCAGCTGCGCCCGCACGACCCGCCCGCCTGCGAGCAGTCGGTGCAGGCGGTCCTCGACGCCGACTGGGTCGTCTTCGGCCCGGGGTCGTGGTTCACGAGCGTGCTGCCGCACCTCATGGTCCCCGACCTGCGCGCGGCGCTCGTGTCGACGCGCGCCCGCCGTGCGGTCTGCCTGAACCTCGCCGAGCAGGCCGGCGAGACCGACGGCCTCTCGCCGCAGGACCACCTGCGGGTGCTGCTCGCCCACTGCCCCGAGCTGGCGGTCGACGTCGTCCTCGGCGACGAGGAGGCGGTCGTCGACGCGGCCGGGCTGAGGCATGCTGTCGAAGCGGCCGGCGCCCGGCTCGTCCTCGCCCCCGTCGCGCTCGGCGACGGCACGCCGCGGCACTCGCCGGACCGCCTCGCCGCCGCCTACGTGGACGTGCTCTCCTCACCCAACGCAAGCAACGCACCACTTGATGTCACGGAGGACGACCCATGGCGATGACCGCGGCGGTCAAGGACGAGCTCTCCCGGCTGTCGGTCACCCGGCCGTGCTGCCGCAAGGCCGAGATCTCGGCGCTGCTGCGCTTCGCCGGCGGCCTGCACCTGGTCGGCGGCGCCGACAGCAGCAGCCGCACCGTGAGCCGCATCGTGGTCGAGGCCGAGCTCGACACCGGCTCGACCGCGCGCCGGCTGCGCAAGGAGCTCGCCGAGGTCTACGGCCACGCGAGCGACGTGCACGTCGTCGCCGCCGGTGGGCTGCGCAAGGGCAACCGCTACGTCGTGCGCGTCTCCAAGGACGGTGAGGGGCTGGCCCGCCAGGCCGGCCTGGTCGACGGCAACGGCCGCCCCGTGCGCGGCCTGCCGCCGCAGGTCGTGAGCGGCGGCACCTGCGACGCCGCGGCCGCCTGGCGCGGCGCCTTCCTGGCCCACGGCTCGCTCACCGAGCCCGGCCGCTCGTGCTCGCTGGAGATCACCTGCCCCGGCCCCGAGGCGGCGCTGGCCCTCGTCGGGTCGGCCCGCAGGCTCGGGGTGGCCGCCAAGGCCCGGGAGGTGCGCGGGGTCGACCGGGTCGTCGTCCGCGACGGCGACGCCATCAGCGTCCTGCTCACCCGCCTCGGCGCCCACGAGGCCGTGCTCGCGTGGGAGGACCGGCGGATGCGCCGCGAGGTCCGCGCCACCGCCAACCGCCTCGCCAACTTCGACGACGCCAACCTGCGCCGCTCGGCGCGGGCCGCCGTCGCCGCGGGGGCGCGCGTCGAGCGGGCGCTCGAGATCCTCGGCGAGGACGCACCCGAGCACCTGCTGGTCGCCGGACGGCTGCGCCGCGAGCACGCCAACGCCTCCCTCGAGGAGCTCGGGGCGCTGGCCGACCCGCCGATGACCAAGGACGCCGTCGCCGGGCGCATCCGCCGGCTGCTCGCCATGGCCGACAAGCGCGCGGCCGACCTCGGCGTCCCCGACACCGAGTCGAGCGTGACGCCCGAGATGCTGGACCCCGAGCTGCGGACCGGGTCCTCCTGAGCGCTGTCGCGCGGCGGGCGCGGCTGTCCCGACCGCCCGGGACACCTCCCACGATGGTGCTCGCGGGCGCCGTGGACCCCGCCCCGCTGCGAGCCGCCGGGTGGTCCCTGCGGGGCACGCTGTCCCGCGAGCCCTACCTCGACCGGCTGGGAGCCGCGACGTACGTCGACGTCGACGAGCTGCTCGAGGACGCCGCGGTCGACGCCGTCGCGGTCGACGGCGACGACAGCGATCTCGGACCGCTGCTGCCGGACCTGCGCGACAGCGGCCTGCTGCTGCTCCTGCCGACCGCGGCGCCGCTGGACCCCGAGCTGGTCCGGGCGGCGCGCGCGGTGCCCGAGCCCGCCGACGCGGCCGTCGGGCTGCTCGGCCGCTGGGCGCCGTGGGCCACCACGGTCGCCGCCGCCCTCCCGCTGGTCGGCACGCCTGCGGTCCAGGTCACGGTCCGCGGCTGGCCGCGTGGGCGGCAGGCCGCCGCCGAGCTGGTCGACCTGGCGGCGAGCTGGTGCGGCGAGGTGGTCGCGGTCGTCGCCGCACCCGCGCCGCTGCCGGCAGAGGCGCTGCCCGGCGGCGAGGCCGTCGCCTGGGCGCTGCTCACCGGGTCCGGCGCCACGGTGCTCGTCTCGCACGACGGTCCGGCTCCGCTGGTCCGGCTGTCGTTCGCCACGGCGCGGCTCGAGGCCGGCCCCGACGGCGCACGCTGGAGCGGGGGAGCGGCACTCCCGCTGCAGCCGCTGCCCGCCTGGGTGCCCGACCCCACGGGGTCGCCGCCGGGCCTCGTCGCGACGGCCGCAGCGCTCGCGCAGGCGGTCGGCGGCGGCGACGTCCCGGCCGAGACGTGGCCCTGGCCCGCCGACCTCGGCGACCTGCTCGTCGCCGCACGCGTGCTCGAGGCGCTGCGCACCTCCGCGCGCACCGAGCAGCTCGTGCCGGTCGCGTGACGTCCCCTCGGGTTCGCTAGGTTCGACGTGGACTGACAGCCGTCGAGCGAGGAGACCTCCCAGTGACCGTCCGCGTGGGCATCAACGGCTTCGGCCGCATCGGCCGCAACTTCTACCGCGCCGTGCAGGCCGCCAACGCGGCCGGGACCGCCGACATCGAGATCGTCGGCGCCAACGACCTCACCGACAACGCCACCCTGGCCCACCTGCTGAAGTACGACTCGATCCTCGGCCGCCTGGGCGACGTCACCCACACCGCCGACCAGATCTCCGTCGCAGGCTCGTCCTTCCGCACCTTCGCGGAGAAGGACCCGGCCGCCCTGCCGTGGGGCGAGGTCGGTGCCGACGTCGTCGTCGAGTCGACCGGCTTCTTCACCGACGCCACCAAGGCCAAGGCGCACGTCGACGGCGGCGCGAAGAAGGTGATCGTCTCGGCCCCGGCCAAGAACGAGGACATCACGATCGTGATGGGCGTCAACCACACCGACTACGACCCGGCTGCGCACACGATCATCTCGAACGCGTCGTGCACCACGAACTGCCTCGCCCCGATGGCCAAGGCGATCCACGACGAGCTCGGGATCGTCAAGGGCCTCATGACGACGATCCACGCCTACACGCAGGACCAGAACCTCCAGGACGGCCCCCACAAGGACCTGCGCCGGGCCCGCGCCGCCGCCCTCAACATCGTCCCGACGTCCACCGGCGCTGCCAAGGCCATCGGCCTGGTCCTGCCCGAGCTCAAGGGCAAGCTCGACGGCTTCGCGCTGCGGGTGCCCATCCCGACCGGCTCGGCGACCGACCTCACCGTCAACGTCAGCCGCGAGACCACGGTCGACGAGGTCAACGCCGCCGTCCGCGCCGCCGCGGAGGGCCCGATGAAGGGCTTCCTGCGCTACACCGAGGACGAGATCGTCTCCAGCGACATCGTCACCGACCCCGCCTCCTGCATCTTCGACGCGAAGCTGACCAAGGTCATCGGCGACCAGGTCAAGGTCGTGGGCTGGTACGACAACGAGTGGGGCTACTCCAACCGCCTCGTCGACCTCATCACCCACGTCGGCGCGACCCTCTAGTGCGTCTCGCCCAGGACCTGGACGTCGCCGGTCGGCGCGTCCTGGTCCGCAGCGACCTCAACGTGCCCGTCCAGTCCGGCGCGGTCGGCGACGACGGCCGCATCCGGGCGAGCGTGCCGCTCCTGCGCGAGCTGCTCGACCGCGGTGCGCTGCCGGTCGTCGTCGCCCACCTGGGCCGGCCGAAGGGCGAGCCGAGCCCGGAGACCAGCCTCGCCCCGGTCGGCGAGCGGCTCCAGGAGCTGCTCGGCGCGCCCGTGCGCATGGCGCAGGACGTCGTGGGGGAGTCGGCCGTCGAGGCGGTCCGCGCCACCGAGGCCGACCGGGTGGTGCTGCTCGAGAACGTCCGGTGGGCGCCGGGGGAGACCAGCAAGGACGACGCCGAGCGCGGCGCCTTCGCCGACCGGCTGGCCGCCCTGGCCGACCTCTACGTCGACGACGCCTTCGGCGCGGTCCACCGCAAGCACGCCAGCGTCTACGACGTCGCGACCCGGCTGCCGTCCGCCGCGGGACCGCTCGTCGCCTCCGAGGTCGGTGTCCTGCAGCGGCTCACCTCGAACCCGGCCCGGCCGTACGCCGTCGTGCTCGGCGGCAGCAAGGTGAGCGACAAGCTCAAGGTTCTCTCGGCTCTGCTGCCGGTGGTCGACACGCTGCTGGTCGGCGGCGGGATGTGCTTCACCTTCCTCGCCGCCCAGGGCCACGACGTGGGCTCGAGCCTGCTCGAGGCCGACCAGCTCGACGCCTGCCGGGCGTTCCTCGAGACCGGCAAGGTCGTGCTGCCCGTCGACGTCCTCGCGGCCGACCGGTTCGCTGCGGACGCCGACGTGCAGCTGGTCGCGGCCGACGCGATCCCGGGCGACCGGATGGGCCTCGACATCGGCCCGCGCAGCGTCGCGGCGTTCCGCGAGGCGCTCGCCGGCGCGAGGACGGTCTTCTGGAACGGCCCGATGGGCGTGTTCGAGCTCGCGCCGTTCGCCGAGGGCACCCGCGGGGTCGCCGAGGCGGTGGCCGCGCTCAGCGCGGGCGGCGCCGACGCCCTGACCGTCGTCGGCGGGGGCGACAGCGCCGCCGCCGTGCGGGCCCTCGGGATCGAGGAGTCCCGCTTCACCCACATCAGCACCGGGGGAGGCGCCAGCCTCGAGTACCTCGAGGGCAAGGCGCTGCCCGGGCTGACCATCCTGGAGGACTAGATGCGCACGCCGCTGATGGCCGGCAACTGGAAGATGCACCTCAACCACCTCGAGGCCATCGCGCTGGTGCAGAAGCTCGCCTTCAGCCTCACGCCGAAGGACCTGGACGCGGTCGAGTGCGTGGTGCTGCCCCCGTTCGTCGACCTGCGGAGCGTCCAGACGCTCGTCGACGGCGACCGGCTGGACATCCGGTACGGCGCCCAGGACCTGTCGCCCCACGACAGCGGCGCCCACACCGGCGACGTCAGCGGCGCCATGCTGGCCAAGCTGGGCTGCACCTACGTCGTCGTCGGGCACAGCGAGCGCCGCCAGTCCCACGGCGAGACCGACGAGGTGGTCAACCGCAAGGTCACCGCCGCCCTGCGGCACGGGCTCACGCCGATCCTGTGCGTCGGTGAGGGCGAGGGCGTCCGTGAGCTCAACGGGCAGATCGACCACACCGTCGACCAGGTGTGCGCTGCGCTCGCCGGCGTCCCGGCCGAGCAGGCGCGGTCGGTCGTCGTCGCCTACGAGCCGGTCTGGGCGATCGGCACCGGCAAGGTGGCCACGCCGGAGAACGCCCAGGAGGTCTGCGGCGAGGTGCGCCTCAGCCTGGAGCGGCTCTACTCGCGCGAGCTCGCCGACCAGGCCCGGGTGCTCTACGGCGGCTCGGTGAAGGCCGCCAACGTCGCCGCGCTCATGGAGCAGCCGGACGTCGACGGGGCGCTCGTGGGTGGCGCCAGCCTCGACGCCGACGAGTTCGCCCGGATCTGCCGGCTCGGCCAGGGCTGAGCTCGACACCACTGCCAGCCCGCGTCACAGGCCGGTCACGATTCGGCATGAGGGGCGCATCGCAGCGCGAGTTGTCGCAGTCGTGGTGGTTCTATCGAGCCATCCCGCCGTGGCCCGCATGTGCGTGGGCCCGGATCAGGTGCGTACTCCCATGTCTGGGAGAAGGAGGAACAGCCGGTGCAGGTCCACAGGAAGAAGCTGCGCTTCAGCGCAGCACTGCTCGTGCTCGCCATGGGCGCAGCCGCGTGCGGCGGCAGCGACGACGGCGGCGGTGACGACGGCAGCGCCACCGGTGGTAGCGACGGCGCGACCGGCGGCACCTTCTCGATGTACATCGGTGACCCGGAGAACCCGCTGATCCCGAGCAACACCAGCGAGACCGAGGGCGGTCAGGTCGTCGACGCGCTCTGGACCGGCCTCGTGTCGTACGACGCCGAGACCAGCGAGCTGCTCTACGACGGCGTCGCCGAGTCGATCGAGTCCGACGACTCGACGACCTGGACGATCACCCTGAAGGACGGCTGGACGTTCCACGACGGGACGCCGGTCAACGCCGACTCCTTCATCAACGCGTGGAACTACGCCGCCAACTCGACCAACGCGCAGGGCAACTCGTACTTCTTCGCCAACGTCGAGGGCTACGACCAGCTGCAGGCTGCCGAGGGCGCCGCAGCTCCCGCCGCGACCGAGATGAGCGGTCTGCAGAAGGTCAGCGACACCGAGTTCACCGTGACGCTGACGAGCCCGTTCCGGCAGTACCCGGTGACGGTCGGCTACTCGGCCTTCTACCCGCTGCCGGAGGCGTTCTTCGCCGAGGGCGGCGCCGAGGAGCTCGGCAAGCAGCCGATCGGCAACGGCCCGTTCAAGGCCGACGGTCCCTTCGAGCCGGGCACGGGCATCACGCTCAGCCGCTTCGAGGAGTACGCGGGCGAGGACGCGGCTCAGGCCGACTCGGTCGAGATGCGGGTCTACACCGACATCAACACCGCCTACACCGACCTGCAGGGCGGCAACCTCGACATCGTCGACACCGTCCCGGACGACGCGGTGACGACCTACGAGGACGAGTTCGGCGACCGCGCCATCACGCGCGAGAGCTCGAGCTTCACCTACGTCGGCTTCCCGACCTACGACCCCCGGTTCTCCGACAAGCGGGTCCGTCAGGCCTTCTCGATGGCCATCGACCGCGAGGGCATCACGCAGGCCATCTTCAACGGCACGCGTGCGCCGGCCTACTCGGCGATCTCCCCGGTCGTCGACGGCTCCCGCGAGGACGCGTGCACCTACTGCGAGTACAAGCCCGACGAGGCCAAGGCCCTGCTCGAGGAGACCGGCTTCGACACCAGCCAGCCGGTCGAGCTGTGGTTCAACGCCGGTGCCGGCCACGACGCCTGGATGCAGGCCGTCGGCAACAACCTGCGCGACAACCTGGGCGTCCAGTACAAGCTCCAGGGCGGTCTGCAGTTCGCGGAGTACCTGCCCAAGGGTGACGCGAAGGGCTTCACCGGCCCGTTCCGCCTCGGCTGGGCGATGGACTACCCGAGCCCGCAGAACTACCTCGAGCCGCTCTACAGCACCTCGGCGCTGCCCCCGAACGGCTCGAACAGCGCCTTCTACAGCAACCCCGAGTTCGACGAGCTGATCCAGGAGGGCAACACCGCCGAGGACAACGACGCGGCGATCGAGGCCTACCAGGCAGCCGAGGACGTCCTGCTCGAGGACATGCCGATCGCGCCGATGTTCTTCGGCCGGGTGCAGGGCGCCCACTCGGAGAACGTCGACAACGTCCAGATCGACGCGTTCACCCGCGTCCGCGTCGCGGACGTGACGGTCAACCAGTAAGTCGCTGCCGAGCGGGCCTGCGGGCCCGCTCGGCGGCCCGGCGGCGTGCCGTCCTCCCTGCTGTGCGCACGGAGGAGGCGCGCCGTCGGCGTACCGGGACCCCCGCTCTCCGGCGCGGTGGGTCGCGGTAGAAAGGCGCTGGCGCGCCGGAGTACTGTCCCCCCGTCGCGCCGCTGGACCGCCCGACCCGACGTCACCCGACCGGTCCGCTCGTCCCGCAGCCGAGGACCCGCACGACCCCGAGGAGGGGCATGGCCCGCTACATCGCGCGTCGCCTGCTGCTGGCGATACCGGTCCTGATCGGCGCGTCCTTCTTGATCTTCTCGATGGTGTTCGCCCTGCCGGGCGACCCCATCCGGGCGCTCGGCGGCGACCGGCCCATCTCCGAGGCCGTCCAGGCCCAGCTGCGCGCCGAGTACAACCTCGACGACCCGCTGCTCGTGCAGTACGGCAAGTACGTCGGCGGGCTGGCGCAGGGCGACCTCGGCACCGACTTCGCCGGCCGGCCGGTGAGCGACATCCTCGGGCGGACCGTCCCGGTCACGGTGAAGCTCGCCCTGGTGGCGCTGGCCTTCGAGGCGGTCATCGGCCTGCTGGCCGGGGTGCTCGCCGGCATCCGGCAGAAGTCGTTCTTCGACAGCCTGGTGCTGGTCACGACGACGCTGATCGTGTCGATCCCGGTCTTCGTCCTCGGCTTCCTGGCGCAGTACGTCCTCGGCCTGCGCCTCGGCATCTTCCCGATCGCCGGCGTGGCCAACGGCTTCTCGGGCTACCTGCTGCCGGGCTTCGTGCTCGCCGCCCTGTCGCTGGCGTACGTCGCCCGGCTGACCCGCACCTCGCTCGTGGAGAACCTCCGCAACGACTACGTGCGGACGGCCAAGGCCAAGGGCCTCACGCCCGCGTCCGTGGTCGGCAAGCACACGCTGCGCAACAGCCTCATCCCGGTGGTGACGTTCCTCGGCGCCGACCTCGGTGCGCTGCTGTCCGGCGCCGTCGTGACGGAGGGCATCTTCAACATCCCGGGGCTCGGCCGGGCGGTGTTCCAGGCGATCCAGAGCCAGGAGGGCAACGTCGTCGTCGGGATCGTGACGCTGTTCGTCTTCGTCTACATCCTCTTCAACCTCCTGGTCGACGTCATGTACGCGGCCCTCGACCCCCGGATCCGCTATGAGTGAGCCCCGCACGCCGTCCTCCGGCGACCGGTCGGGCGCCGACACCGGACTGCTGGTCGACGAGCAGGCCGTGCCGGGCGCCGGCGCCGGTCCGGCCGAGAGCGATGCCGTCGCCCACGCGGCCGCACCCGGCCACGGCACCGACGGTGCCGTCGACCTGCGCCAGGCCAGCCTGTGGTCCGACGCCTGGCGCCAGCTGCGGCGCAACCGGCTGTTCCTGCTCGCGTCGGCGCTGCTCGCGGTGCTGGCCGTCATGGCGGCCTTCCCGCAGCTGTTCACGAGCCAGGGGCCGATCGAGAACTGCAGCCTGGGGCAGTCGAAGGTCGGCCCGAGCGGCGACGCCTGGTTCGGCTACGACATCTTCGGCTGCGACTACTACACCAACGTGATCTACGGCGCGCGGGTGTCGATGATCATCGGGCTGGTGGTCATGGGCGGTGCCATGGTGATCGGCGTCGCGCTGGGCGCCATCGCGGGCTACTTCGGCGGCTGGTTCGACGTGCTGGTCGCCCGGGTCACCGACATCGTCTACGGCCTGCCGCTCATCCTGGGCGCCATCCTCATCCTCAACTCGTTCACCAACCGCGGTCTGCCCGAGGTGGCCCTGGCCCTCATCGCCCTGTCGTGGATGACGTTCCTGCGGCTGTTCCGCTCGAGCGTCGTGGCGATCAAGGACAGCGACTACGTCGCCGCGGCCCGGTCGATGGGTGCGCGGGACAGCCGGATCATCCTCAAGCACATCCTGCCGAACGCGATCGCGCCGGTGCTCGTCTACGCCACGATCTTCGTCGGCGGCATCATCGCGGCCGAGGCGACGCTGTCCTTCCTCGGCATCGGCCTGCAGCTGCCCGCCATCTCCTGGGGGCTGCAGATCAACAGCGGGCAGCGGCTGCTGCGCACCGCGCCGCACATCATCCTGTTCCCGAGCCTGTTCCTGTCGGTGACGGTGCTGTCGTTCATCCTGCTGGGCGACGCCCTGCGCGACGCGCTCGACCCGAAGCTCCGCTAGCGCGAAGGACGACATGACGAGCACCCTCACCTCCCCCGAGGTCTCCGGCGGCCCGGCCGGCCCGGCCCTGCTCGAGGTCGACGACCTCCACGTCGAGTTCCGCACCGACTACGGCGTCGTCCAGGCCGTCAACGGCATCAGCTACAGCCTGCGCTCCGGCGAGACGCTGGCGATCCTCGGCGAGTCGGGCTGCGGCAAGAGCGTGAGCGCGCAGACGATCATGGGCATCCTGGACAGTCCGCCCGGCTTCGTCACCGGCGGCGAGATCCGCTACAAGGGCCGTGACCTGCTCACGATGTCGGCCAAGGAGCAGCGCGACATCCGCGGCGAGCAGATCTCGATCGTGTTCCAGGACGCGTTGTCCTCGCTCAACCCGGTCTTCAGCGTGGGCATGCAGATCGGCGAGATGTTCCGGCGTCACCGCGGCTCCTCCCGCTCGGACGCCAAGAAGGCAGCCGTCGAGCTGATGGACCGGGTGCGCATCCCGTCGGCACGCGAGCGCGTCAACGACTACCCGCACCAGTTCTCCGGCGGGATGCGCCAACGCGTCATGATCGCCATGGCGATCGCGCTCGACCCCGCCATCCTCATCGCCGACGAGCCGACCACCGCGCTCGACGTGACGGTGCAGGCCCAGATCATGGACCTGCTCGGCGAGCTGCAGCGCGAGACCGGCATGGGCCTGATCCTCATCACCCACGACCTTGCCGTCGTCGGCGAGATCGCCGACCGCATCGCGGTGATGTACGCCGGGCGCATCGTGGAGACCGGCGCGACCGATGCCGTCTTCGGTGCGCCGGCCATGCCCTACACCGAGGGCCTGATGGCCTCGATCGCCCGCGTCGACCAGAAGGGCCAGCGCCTCAACCCGATCGTGGGGGCGCCGCCCAACCTCGCCCAGCTGCCGGACGGCTGCCCGTTCCACCCGCGCTGCCCGCGCGCGACCGAGCGCTGCCCGACGGAGCTGCCGCTGCTGCGCGAGGTCGTCCCCGGTCGGCGCTCCGCCTGCCACTACGCCGAGGAGGTGCTGGGTGTCTGACGCTCCTGCTGCGACGACGGTCGACGCCGCCGCGGTCCCGCACGCGCCGCTGCGCTCGGGCGAGAGCCTGCTGCGCGTCGAGGGGCTCGTGAAGCACTTCCCCCTGACGCAGGGCATCGTCTTCAAGAAGACGATCGGGCAGGTGCGTGCCGTCGACGGCGTCAACTTCACGCTCGAGTCCGGCGAGACGCTCGGGCTCGTGGGGGAGTCGGGGTGCGGCAAGTCGACGGTCAGCAAGCTGCTCATGAACCTCGAGCGGCCCACCGCCGGGTCGGTGTTCTACAAGGGCACCGACATCACCGACCTCAAGGGGCGTGAGCTGCGGCGCCTGCGGCGCAACATCCAGATCATCTTCCAGGACCCCTACAGCTCGCTGAACCCGCGCATGACGGTCGGCGACATCGTCTCCGAGCCCTGGGACATCCATCCCGACGTCGTCCCCCCCAGGGACCGCCAGCGGCGCACCCGTGAGCTGCTCGAGCGGGTCGGCCTCAACCCCGACTTCGTCAACCGCTACCCGCACCAGTTCTCCGGCGGGCAGCGGCAGCGCATCGGGATCGCCCGCGCCCTCGCCCTGCAGCCCGAGATCATCATCTGCGACGAGCCGGTGTCGGCGCTCGACGTCTCGGTGCAGGCGCAGGTCGTCAACCTGCTCGGGGAGCTGCAGCACGAGTTCGGGCTGGCCTACATCTTCATCGCGCACGACCTGTCGGTCGTGCGCCACATCAGCGACCGCGTGGCCGTGATGTACCTCGGCAGCATCGTCGAGATCGGCTCCGAGGACGACATCTACGAGAAGACCGCGCACCCCTACACGCAGGCGCTGCTGTCCGCCGTCCCGGTGCTCGACCCCACCGCCCGGGAGCAGAAGAAGCGGATCATGCTCACCGGCGACGTGCCGAGCCCTGCCAACCCGCCGTCGGGCTGCAGGTTCCGCACCCGGTGCTGGAAGGCGCAGGACATCTGCGCGACCGAGCCGCCGGCGCTGGTCGACCGCGGTCAGGGGCACCCGGTGGCCTGCCACTTCGCCGAGGCCGTCCGGGTGCTCGAGGCCGACGAGGTGTCGGCGGAGCCGCTGCCCGACAACGAGCCGGGCCTGTCCGCTCCCGGCTCCCGCCGCATCGGCCCGGAGGCCTGACCGCGCGTCTATCCTGACGAGCGCCCCAGACCCGCCCCGATCGGAGCTCCTCCCCGTGGTCACCTTCCTGTCCGTGCTGCTCGTGCTCACGAGTCTCGGCATGATCGTCTTGGTGCTGCTGCACCGCGGCAAGGGCGGCGGCCTGTCGAACCTGTTCGGTGGCGGCGTGTCGTCCTCGCTCGGCGGCAGCGCGGTGGTGGAGAAGAACCTCGACCGCCTGACGGTCGTCTGCGGCGTCGTCTGGGCCGTCTGCATCATCGCGCTGGGTCTGCTGCTGAAGGACACCGGCGCCGCTGCCTGAGTCGGGCGAGTCCGCCCGCACGGCGAGACCAGCAGGCACACTGGCGAAGCGCACATCCCCGTACGAGTGAAGGAGCACCAGTGGCCGGCGGCAACGCGATCCGTGGCAGTCGAGTGGGCGCGGGCCCGATGGGCGAGGCCGAGCGCGGCGAGGCCGCTCCACGACGCCTGATGTCCTTCTGGTGCGCCAACGCGCACGAGACGCGCCCGTCGTTCGCCGACGACGCGGCCGTCCCCGAGACGTGGGACTGCCCGCGCTGCGGCTTCCCGGCCGGTCAGGACCGCGAGAACCCGCCCGCGCAGACCAAGACCGAGCCCTACAAGACCCACCTGGCCTACGTCCGCGAGCGGCGCAACGCCGAGGACGGGGAGGCCATCCTGGCCGAGGCCCTCGCCAAGCTGCGGGGCCGCAAGGCCTGAGCGGTCAGCGCCGCCGCAGGCCGCGGGGGAGGTCCGCCGCGGCCGCCTCGTCGAGCAGCCACAGGGTGGCGCGCGTCCCGGTGACGCCCGCTGCGGGCAGCTGCACCCGGCCGGCTCCCGACAGCGCCATGGCGACGGCGGTCGCCTTGCCGGCGCCGGCCACCACGAACCACACCTCCCGGGCTGCGCAGAGGGCGTCGAAGCCCAGGGAGACGCGGGTCGGCGGCGGCTTCGGACAGCCGTGCACCCCGAACGCCGGCCGTTCGTCGTGGGCCGCGGGCGACTCCGGGAAGATCGACGCGGTGTGGCCCTCGGGGCCGAGCCCGAGCAGCACGACGTCGAACGGCGGGACGTCGTGGCCGGCCGGGGCTGCCGCGGCGAGCTCGTCGACGTAGCGGGCCGCCGCCGCGTCGGCGTCGCCGCCGTCCGGGCCGTCCGCCGCGCCCATCGGATGCACCCGGGCCGGGTCGAGGTCGAGGTGGTCGAGCAGCGCCTGACGTGCCTGCAGCTCGTTGCGCTCGGGGTCGTCGGCGGCCACGAACCGCTCGTCGCCCCACCAGAGGTCGACCCTCCGCCAGTCGACGGCCGACCGGGCGGGGGAGCGGCGCACGGCGTCGAGCAGGGCGATGCCGACCCCGCCGCCGGTCAGGACCACGGACGCCTGACCGCGCAGGGCCTGCGCGTCGACGAGCCGGGTCAGCAGCCGGGCGGCTGCCGCCTCGGCCAGGACGTCGGCGTCCCGGACGACCACGACGGTGGGCTCGGCAGCAGTCATCGCGCGTCCGTTCAGCTGGTCGTCAGGGCCGGGTCGGGCTCGGCTGCCTCGGTCGGGTCGTGCCAGACGTGGCTGCGCTGCACCGGCTGCTGCGACAGGCCGGTGACGCCCGTCGCGTGCGCGAGGGCGCGCCCGTAGGTCTCGTCGGCGTCGAGCCGCCGCAGCTCCTCGGCCAGCAGGTCGCCGAGCTCGCGGGGCTCGAGCGGCATGCGGCGGTCGGGCTGGCCGGTGCGGCTGAGCAGCGCCGTGCGGGCGTCGTCGCGCCGGATGCAGACCTCGTCACCCTCGTCGAGCGAGATGCGCACCTCCGACATCCCGTCGGTGCCGGCGTCGACCGACTCGACCGGCACGTCGAGCGCGGCTCGCAGCCAGCCCGCGACCAGCTCTCGGGTCGGCCCGGGCGCACCGGTGACGACCGCCGACCGGGCCGGCCGCTCGATCGAGTCGAAGGCCGAGGCGCACAGCGCCCGCCAGCTCGTCGCACGGGTCCAGGCGAGGTCGGTGTCGCCGGGGGCGTAGTCGGCGGCGCGCTGGTGCAGCGCCTCGAGCGGGTCGTCGGCCAGGCTGACGTCGGTGACCCGGCGGTCGGCGAGCACGCCGAGCGGGTCGTGGGCGATCAGGTTCGGCGGCCGGCCGAACCACCACGTGACGACCGGCGCGTCGGGTGCGAGCAGCGGGAGCACCACCGACTCGGCGTGCAGCGCGAGCCGGCCGTACATCCGCAGGACGGCGGCCTCGCCCGGGCCGAGCCGCCCGCCGATGAGGACCTCGGCGTCGAGCCGCGCCTCGGGGGCGCCGGGGCGGCGCCGGACCACGATGATCAGCCGGCACGGGTGCTCGGCGGCAGCCCGCGTCGCCGCCTGCTCGGCCTCCTCGACGCCGCCTTCCTCGACCACCACCACGAGGGTGAGGGCGAGCCCGCTGGACACCGAGCCGGCTTTGCGGCGCTCGGCGCCGAGCGCCTTGACCACCGCGGTGCCGGTGGTGTCCCAGAGCGTCGTCATGGTCGCCTCTCTCCTCGGGCGTGCGGGGGCTGCGGGACGTGCCGGGTCACGGCCGACGCCAGACGCGACCGTCGCGGGCGAGCATCTCCTCAGCCGCCTTGGGTCCCCACTCGCCGGCGCGGTAGAGGTGCGGCGCGCCGTCCTGCTCGTCCTGCTCGGCCCAGAAGTGCTCGATGGGGTCGATCACCCGCCAGCTCTCCTCGACCTCCTCGTTGCGGGGGAACAGCGAGGCGTCGCCGAGCAGCACGTCGAGCAGCAGCCGCTCGTACGCCTCCGGGCTCGCCTCGGTGAAGGCCTCGCCGTACTGGAAGTCCATCGCGACGTCGCGGACCTCCATGGTCGTGCCGGGCACCTTGGAGCCGAAGCGCAGCGTGACGCCCTCGTCGGGCTGGACGCGCACGACGAGCTGGTTGGCTCCGAGCGTCTCGGTGTCGGTCTTGGTGAACGGCAGCACCGGCGCGCGGTGGAAGACGACGCCGATCTCCGTGACGCGCCGGGGGAGGCGCTTGCCGGTGCGCAGGTAGAACGGCACGCCGGCCCAGCGCCGGGTCTCGATCTCGAGGCGCACGGCGGCGTAGGTCTCCGTCGTGCTGTCGTCGGCGACGCCCTCCTCGGCGCGGTAGGCCTTGACCCGCTCGCCGGCCAGCCAGCCCTGGTCGTACTGGCCGCGCACGGCGTAGGCGGCGAGGTCGCGCGGAGGCTTCAGGGCGCCGAGGACCTTGCGCTTCTCCGAGCGCAGGCTCTCGGCGTCGAAGCCGACCGGCTCCTCCATCGCGGTCAGCGCGAGCAGCTGCAGCAGGTGGTTCTGCAGGACGTCGCGGGCGGCGCCGGTCTTCTCGTAGAAGCCGGCGCGACCGCCGATCCCGACGTCCTCGGCCATGGTGATCTGCACCGAGTCGACGTGGTGGGCGTTCCAGATCGGCTCGAACAGCTCGTTGGCGAAGCGCAGGGCGAGCAGGTTCTGCACCGTCTCCTTGCCGAGGTAGTGGTCGATGCGGAAGACGTCCTGGGCGGTGAAGACGTCGTCGACGAGGTCGTTGAGCTCCTTGGACGACGGCAGGTCGGTGCCGAAGGGCTTCTCGACGACGACGCGCCGCCAGCCGCCCGACTCGCGGTTGTCGGACATGCCGGTGCGCTGCATCTGCTTGAGCACGGTCGGGAACGCCGCCGGCGGGATCGACAGGTAGAACGCCGCGTTCCCCTGGGTGCCGTGGGTGCTGTCGAGGTCCCGCAGCGTCTGCGCGAGGGTGTCGAAGGCGTGGTCGTCGTCGAAGCTCCCGGGCAGGAACTTGATCGACTCGGACAGCCTCGACCACGTCGACTCGCGGAACTCGGTGCGGGCGCCCTTCTGGGCCGCCTGCTTGGCCAGGCCCTCGAAGTCGCCGTCGCCCCAGTCGCGTCGGGCGAAGCCGAGCAGCACGAAGCCGGCCGGCAGCAGTCCGCGGTTGGCGAGGTCGTAGACGGCCGGGATGAGCTTCTTGCGGGCCAGGTCGCCGGTCACCCCGAAGACGACGAGGGCGCACGGGTCCGGCACGCGGGGGAGCCGGCGGTCGCCGGGGGAGCGGAGCGGGTTGCGTGGCGACGTCACGGTCGACCTCCAGCGGCGCGCAGCAGGGTCGCCAGCCCCCGGGACCGGTCGGCGAGGTGCAGGTGGAGCACGGGACGGTCGCGGTCGGCGAGCGCACGCAGGTCGCCCAGCGCCTGCGCCGACTGCAGCCGGCCGAAGCTGTGCGGCCGGCCGGGCACCTCGGCGTCCTCGGCGACGGCCGCAGTGACGAGCAGGAAGGCACCCCGGCGCGGGCCGCCCTTGTGCAGCTGGCCGGTCGAGTGGAGCAGCCGCGGCGCCCAGCCGAAGGTCACCGGATGAGCGAGCCGCGCTGCCAGCGACGGTCGCAGCTGCGCCGCCCCGGCCTCGGCGAGGCGGTCCAGGTAGGCCATGACCGCCAGGTAGCCGCGCTCCGGGACGGCGTCGAGCAGCGCCTGCAGCGCGCCGTCCAGGTCGCCGACCTCGGCCAGCAGGTCGCCGGTGGCCCGGACCTCGACGCCGTCCTCGACGAGCAGGGCGTCGCGCTCCGGCGGCGCGGCTCCCGTGAGCAGCGCGGACGCGTTGTCCTTGCTCTCCTGCACGTCGGGCTGGTCGAACGGGTTGACCTGCAGGACGCGTCCGGCGACGGCGGTGGCGTACTCCCACGCCAGCAGCTGCGCGCCCAGAGGGCCGGAGACCGCGGTGTGCGGCACCTGCAGCTCGTCGGCGGGCGACGCCGCCCCGACGAGCACGAGGTGGGTGTCGGCGGCGGGTTCGGTGCCGGGCGCCTCGAGGTCCTCCACGACGACCGGCAGCAGCCCGACGCCGGACTTGCCGGTCGACTCGGCCAGCAGCTGCTCGGCCCAGGCGCCGAAGCCACGCAGCGACGGGTCGGCCACCAGGACGACCTTGTCGCGCCCGTCGACCGCGGCGCCGCCGAGCACTGCGCCGAGGGCGAGCGCGGGACCGTCGTCGGAGGACAGCGACGGCTCGAGGGCCGCTGCCTCGTCGAGCAGGGCGGCGACGTCGGCGCCCGCGAGGCCCGACGGCACCAGCCCGAACGCGGTGAGCGCGGCGTAGCGCCCCCCGACGTCGGGGTCGGCCAGGAAGACCTCGCGACAGCCCTGCTCGTGCGCGGTCTGCTCGAGCGCAGAGCCCGGGTCGGTGACGACGACCAGCCGCGTGGCGGGGTCGACGCCGGACGCCTCGAAGGCCGCGCGAGCAGCGCGGCGGTGGCTGTCGGTCTCGAGGGTGCCGCCCGACTTGGACGACACGACGACGACGGTGCGCGAGAGGTCGCGCAGCTCGGTGCGCACCTGCCCCGGGTCGGTCGTGTCGAGGACGTCGAGCGGGACCCCGGCGACCGAGCAGATGAGCTCGGGCGCCAGCGAGGACCCGCCCATGCCGCAGAGCAGCACCCGGTCGACGCCCTCGGCGCGCAGCGCATCGCGCAGCCGGACCACCTGCTCGACGAGGGGCCGACTGCGGGCGACGGCGTCGACCCAGCCGAGGCGGGCACCCGCCTCGGCGCTCGCCTCGGCCCCCCACAGGGTGGCGTCCTGGGAGGCGAGCGCCGCGGCGAGGCCGTCGGCGCGCGCCTGGTCGAGGACGGTCGCCGCGGCGGCGACCAAGGCACCGCCGGTGGTGCGGACCGACAGTCCGCCGGCGCTCACCGGTGCCGTGGCGACCGGAGCCTCCCGCGTGGGGGGACCGGTCATGCCGGCCCCGAGGTGTTCCGGGCGGTCATCCGGCGGTGGCTCCCGGGGACGCTGCCGCCGGGCCGTCTCCCGCTGGCTTGGTCGCGCCGGCCGGCATGACGTCGGCGCCGGCCTTCTCGAGCTGCTCGGTGACCGACTCGATCAGCGAGTCCCACGCCTGCTCGAACTTCTCGATGCCCTCGCGCTCGAGGGTGTCGACGACGTCGTCGTAGGAGATGCCGGCCGACGCGAGGTCGTCCAGCAGCTTCTGCGCGTCGTCCGCGGTGCCGGTGATCGTGTCGCCGCGGACCTCGCCGTGGTCGGCGACGGCCTCGAGCGTCGCCTCGGGCATCGTGTTGACGGTGCCGCTGGCGACCAGCTCGACGACGTACTGCGTGTCGTCGTAGGCCTTGTCCTTCACGCCGGTGGACGCCCACAGGGGACGCTGCGGCTTGGCCCCGGCCGCCTCGAGCGCCTTCCACCGGCCGCCGCCGAACACGCCCTCGTAGTGCGCGTAGGCCAGCCGGGCGTTGGCGATGGCGGCCTGGCCGCGCAGCGGCGAGTCGTCCGGCAGCTGACCGTCGATCTCGGTGTCGACCCGGCTGACGAAGAACGACGCGACCGAGCCGATGCGGGACAGGTCGTGCCCGTTCTCCTTCGCCTGCTCGAGCCCGGCGAGGAACGCGTCCATGACCAGGTCGTAGCGCTCGAGGCTGAAGATGAGCGTGACGTTCACGCTGATCCCCTCGGCCAGCACGGCCGTGATGGCCGGCAGCCCCGCCTTCGTCGCCGGGATCTTGATGTAGAGGTTGGGGCGGTCCACGAGCCACCAGAGGGCCTTGGCCTCGGCCACGGTCTTGTCGGTCTCGTGGGCGATCCGCGGGTCGACCTCGATCGACACGCGCCCGTCGACGCCGTCGGTGCGGTCGTAGACCTCCCGCATGACGTCGCACGCCCACCGGACGTCGTAGGTCGTCAGTGCCCGCACGGCCTCGCCGATGTCGGTGCCGCGCAGCGCCAGGTCGCGGACCTGCTCGTCGTAGGCCGCACCGTCGGACAGCGCCTTCTGGAAGATCGAGGGGTTCGTCGTCACGCCGACGACGCTGTGCTCGGTGATGAGCCCGGCGAGGTTGCCGGAGGCGAGCCGCGACCGCGACAGGTCGTCGAGCCAGACGGCGACGCCCGCGGCGGACAGGTCGGCGAGGGCGTCGGTCTTCTGCATGGTCATGCGGTCTCCTCTAGTTGCCGGTGGTCGAGCCGCTGGTCTTGCCGAGCTTCGAGCGCGAGGACCGGGCGGCGGCGACGACGCGCTCGGCGGTGAAGCCGAACTGCTCGTACAGCACGCCGTAGGGTCCTGATGCCCCGAAGTGCTCCAGGGACACGCACTCCCCGCCCTCGCCGACCCACTCGTGCCAGCCCTGCGACACGGCCGCCTCGACCGACACGCGGACCTTCACGTCGTTGGGCAGGACGGTGCGCTTGTAGGCCTCCTCCTGCGCGCGGAACCACTCGACGCACGGCATCGAGACGACACGCGTGGGCAGCCCCTCCGCCTCGAGCAGCTCCTGCGCCGCGACGCAGATCTGCACCTCGGAGCCGGTGCCCATGAGGATCACCTCGGGCCGGCCGTTGCTGGCGTCCTTGAGGACGTAGGCGCCCTTCGCGGCGCCCTCGGCGCTGGCCATGACGGTCCGGTCGAAGGTCGGGACGTTCTGCCGGGTGAGGCAGATGCCGGCCGGGCGGTCGGTCTGCTCGAGGATCGTCCGCCACGCGACGGCGGTCTCGTTGGCGTCTGCCGGCCGGACGACGTCCAGACCGGGCACGGCGCGCAGGGACGCGAGGTGCTCGACCGGCTGGTGCGTCGGGCCGTCCTCGCCCAGGCCGATGGAGTCGTGGGTCCAGACGTAGGTCACGGGAAGCCCCATGATCGCGGCGAGGCGGACCGCACCGCGCATGTAGTCGCTGAAGACGAGGAAGGTGCCGCCGTAGACCCGGGTGCCGCCGTGCAGCGCGATGCCGTTCATGATCGAGCCCATGCCGTGCTCGCGGATGCCGAAGTGCAGCGTGCGGCCGTAGGGGTTGCCCGGGAACATCTTCGAGCCGCGGTCCTCGGGCAGGAAGCTCGGCTCGCCCTTCATGGTCGTGTTGTTGCTCTCGGCGAGGTCGGCCGAGCCGCCCCACAGCTCGGGCAGCACGGGCGCGAGGGCGTTGAGCACCTCACCGCTGGCCTTGCGGGTCGCGACGCCCTTCTCGCTCGCCTCGAACGTCGGCAGCGCCTGCGCCCAGCCGTCGGGCAGCTCGCGGTGCTGCAGGCGGTGGTGCAGGGCCAGGCCGTCGGGGTGAGCGGCAGCCCAGGCGTCGTAGCGCTCCTGCCACCGGGCGTGGCTCTCGCGACCGCGCTCGATGACCGAGCGGGCGTGCTGCAGCACCTCGTCCGGGACGGAGAACTTCGCGTCGGGGTCCAGCCCCATGATCTGCTTGGTCTTGGCGACCTCGTCCTCGCCGAGCGCCGCACCGTGGGCGCCGCCGGTGCCCTGCTTGCCGGGGGACGGGTAGCCGATCACCGTGTGCAGCGCGATGAACGACGGCCGCTCGGTCTCCTCGCGGGCGGCCTCCAGCGCCGCGGACAGCGCATCGACGTCCTCGTCGTACGAGCCGTCCTCCGAGACGAAGCTGACGCGCTGCACGTGCCAGCCGTACGCCTCGTAGCGCCTGGCGACGTCCTCGGTGAAGGCGATCGACGTGTCGTCCTCGATGGAGATGCGGTTGTCGTCCCAGATGAGCACGAGGTTGCCCAGGCGCTGGGTGCCCGCGATCGAGGAGGCCTCGGCGCTGACGCCCTCCTCCAGGTCGCCGTCGGAGCAGATGGCCCAGACGGTGTGGTCGAACGGCGACTCGCCGGGTGCCGCGTCGGGGTCGAGCAGCCCGCGCTCGCGCCGCGCCGCCATGGCCATGCCGACCGCGTTGCCGACGCCCTGGCCGAGCGGCCCGGTGGTCGTCTCGACGCCCGGCGTGTGGTGGACCTCGGGGTGGCCGGGCGTGAGCGAGCCCCACTGCCGCAGGTGGGCGAGGTCCTCGAGCGTCAGGCCGTAGCCGGACAGGTAGAGCTGCGTGTAGAGCGTGATGCTCGAGTGGCCGCAGGACAGCACGAACCGGTCGCGACCCGGCCAGGCCGGATCGGTCGGGTCGTGCTGGAGGAAGCGGGAGAAGAGCAGGAACGCCGCCGGGGCCAGGCTCATCGCCGTGCCGGGGTGGCCGGAGCCGGCCGCCTCCACGGCGTCCATGGCGAGGCTGCGGGCGACGTCCACGGTGCGGCGGTCGAGCTCGCCCCAGGCCATGGACGGTGCTTCGGTCGAGGTCTGCGTCATGCGGGCGGTCGCCCTCCGTCGGGTGCGCGCGGCACTGTGGTGGTCGGCCGCGATCGGGTCGACCCGCTGCCTGCGCACTTCCCCCGCCTGACGCTGCCGACACTGGCAGTTGCCAGCGACACCCCTGCCGGCAGGACCGGCGGCGCACCCGTCAGTAGGCTGACGGAGTGACGACGCTCGCCGACGGGACCGGCCTCGTGCAGACCCCGGTCCCGCAGGGCGGGCTGCGCAGCACGATCGGGGCCTACGTCGCCCTGACCAAGCCGCGCATCATCGAGCTGCTGCTCGTCACGACGGTCCCGACGATGGTGCTGGCTCAGGGCGGGATGCCCTCGCTCGGGCTGGTCCTCGCGACGCTGGCCGGCGGCACGCTGGCAGCTGGCAGCGCGAACGCGCTGAACTGCTACTACGACCGCGACATCGACCAGGTGATGCACCGCACGGCCCGACGTCCGCTGGCCCGCCGGGCGGTGCCGCCGCGCAACGCGCTCGTGTTCGGCCTGGTCCTCGGCGTGCTGGCGACCGCGCTGCTCGCTGCGACGACCAACCTGCTGGCGGCAGCCCTGGGCGTCGCGGCCATCGGCTTCTACGTCGTCGTCTACACGATGCTGCTCAAGCGCCGCACGTCGCAGAACATCGTCTGGGGCGGCGCCGCCGGCTGCATGCCCGTGCTCATCGGCTGGGCCGCCGTGACCGGCTCGCTGTCGTGGGTGCCGTGGGCGCTGTTCGCCGTCATCTTCTTCTGGACGCCGCCCCACTACTGGCCGCTCGCCATGCGCTACCGCGACGACTACGCCGCCGCCGGCGTGCCGATGCTGCCCGTCGTCGCCGCGCCCCGCGTCGTCTCCGTCCGGATCGTGGCCTACTCCTGGGCGATGGTGGCGGCGTCGCTGCTGCTCGTCGCCGGTCCGTCAGGTGTGCTGTACGCCGTGTCCGCCGTGCTGCTCGGCGGCGCCTTCCTCGTCGAGGCGCACCGCCTGCACGCGCGTACGGCCGCGGGGGTCGACGTCTCGCCGATGCGGCTGTTCCACTGGTCGATCACCTACCTGGCGCTGCTGTTCCTCGCCGTGGCGGTCGACCAGCTCGTCTGAGCGGCGTCCGGGGCGACGAGCAGCACGCTCGCGCCGCCGCCGGGGACCCACCAGCTCGGCGGACCGGGGCCGGCGTCCCGCCAGCCGTGCCGGCGGTACAGCGCGAGCGCGGGTCCGTCGGCCGGCGACACCTCGAGCACGGCCGTGCGTCCCTCACCGCGGGCGTGCGCCACCGCGGCGTCGAGCAGGGCCACCCCGACGCCAGTGCCCCGGGACCCCAGGCAGACGAACAGGCGGGTCAGGCAGGACAGGCGCTCGGCCGGCCGGCCGGTGGCCTGCGCCCAGCCGGCGGTCGCCGGCCCCCGAGCGTCGACCGCCGCCAGCGCCGCGTGTCCGAGCGGGCGGTCGGTGCCCGGCTGCTCGGCGACCCAGGCGGCCCGCAGCCCGTCGGGGGTGAGCCAGCCCGCCGGGTCGGCCTGCCACCGCACCGGGTAGCCGTCGCGCTCGTGCACCGCGCGCAGGGCCGCGACGAGCGCCGGCAGGTCGTCGGCGCGGCGCTCGCGGACGATCACGCCGGGGCGAGCTCGCGAGCGGCGACGGCCGGCTCGGGCACGGCGCCGAGCGGCCCGCGGTCGCGCAGCGCGAGGACGGCCTGCACGGCGGTGACGAGCACCAGGCACGCGCCGACCAGGTGGAGGCCGACGAGCAGGACGGGCAGGTCGGTCCAGTACTGCACGAAGCCGACGACGCCCTGCGCGAGCTCGACGGCCAGCAGGACGCCGAGCGGCCGCGACGGGCCGCCGACGGCCTTCACCGCGAGCCAGAAGGCGACGGTGACGCCGACGAGCAGGAAGACCAGGTCGGCGTGCAGCTGGCTGACCGCCGCCGGGTCGAGCCCCGTGCGGCCGGCCGTCAGGTCGCCGGAGTGCGGGCCGCTGCCGGTGACGACGGTGCCGACGGCGAGGGTCGCCCCGACCACCACCAGCAGGCCGCTGCCGAGGTGGCGCAGGGGAGCGGCGACCAGGGACCGGGGCGGCAGGTCGCCCTCCCGGGACCGCCGGTGCAGGACCACCGCGAGGGCGATGAGGACCATCGACAGCAGGAAGTGGGCCATGACGGTCCACGGGTCGAGGCCGGTGAGGACCGTGACGCCGCCGAGCAGCGCCTGCGCCGGGATGCCGAGGAACACCGCCACGGCGAGCGCCCGCATGCCGGGCCTGACCGGCCGCGACCGCCACACGGCGACGAGGCAGGCGGCGACGACCGCGGTGAGGACGAAGGTGAGCAGCCGGTTGCCGAACTCGATGACGCCGTGCGCGGCGTACTCCGCGGTCGGGGTGTAGGTCGTCGTCGTGCAGCGGGGCCAGGTCGGGCAGCCGAGGCCCGACGCGGTGAGCCGGACCGCACCGCCCGTGACGACGATGGCGCTGTTGGCGACGACGCTCGCGAGTGCCAGCCGGCGGACGGTGCTCGGGGACGGGCGACTGCGCACGCCTGTCAGCCTACGGCCGCACGGGCCACCGGACCTGCCGGCTACTCCCAGCGGAAGGCACGGCTGGCGGCGGTGAGCGACACCAGCGCCCAGGCGGCCAGCACGGCGAGCTCACGGACGGGCGCGGCGCCGTCCTGCAGCACGTCGCGCAGGCCCGTCGACAGGGCTGCCGTGGGCAGCAGCGCCAGGACCGGCTCGGCCGGGCCGAAGGCCGAGAGCGGGAACAGCACGCCGCCCAGCACCAGCAGCAGGAACCACAGCAGGTTGGCGGCGGCGAGCGTGGTCAGCCCGCGCATCGTGCCGCCGAGCAGCAGCCCGAGGCCGCTGAAGGCCGCGGTCCCGACGACGACGAGCGCCAGCACCGCGAGCGGCGAGCCCTCCGGGTGCCACCCGAGCGCCAGGCCGACGGCGCACAGCAGCGCGACCTGCAGCAGCTCGACGACGAGCACCGCCAGCGTCTTGGCGCCCAGCAGCACCGACCGGGGGAGCGGTGTGGCGCCCAGGCGCTTGAGCACGCCGTACTGCCGCTCGAAGCCGACGGCGATGGCCTGGCCGGTGAACGCGGCCGACATGACGGCGAGGGCCAGCACCCCGGGGACGAAGAAGTCGGCGCGCTCGGTGTCGGGCGTCCCGTCGAGCGTGATGACGGGGACGGACACGAGCAGCACGACGAGCCCCAGCGGGATGACCAGGCTCAGCAGCACCTGCTCGCCGTTGCGCAGCACCAGCTTGAGCTCGGCCGCCGTCTGCGCGGCGAGCATCCGGTGCAGCGGCGCCGCGCCGGGTCGCGGGGCGAGCGCCCCGGGGGCCCAGGCGGTCACGACCGCAGCTGCCGTCCGGTGAGGTCGAGGAAGACGTCCTCGAGCGTGCGCCGGTCGATGCGCAGGTCGCGGGCCAGCGCGCCGCTGCCCGCGCACCAGGCGGTCACCGTCGAGAGGATCTGCGGGTCGATCGGGGCGCCGTGCGGGCCCTCGACGACGTACGCCCCGGCGGGCGACTCCTTGGCGGCGCAGCCGACCGGCAGGGCGGTCAGGAGCTGGTCGAGGTCGAGACCGGGCGGAGCCCGGAAGCGCAGCTGGCCGGTCGCGTCGGACAGCGTGAGGTCCTCGACCGACCCGGCCGCCACCACGCGGCCGGCGTCGACGATCACCACGTCGTCGGCGAGGCGCTCGGCCTCGTCGAGCAGGTGCGTGGTGAGCACGACGGTGACGCCGTCGGCCCGCAGCGCCTCGACGAGCTGCCAGGTCGCGTGGCGGGCCTGCGGGTCGAGCCCGGCGGTGGGCTCGTCGAGGAAGACCAGCTCCGGCCGGCCGACGACGGCCAGCGCGAGGGACAGCCGCTGCTGCTGCCCGCCGGACAGCCGGCGGTAGGGCGTGCGGGCGACGTCCACCAGGCCGAGCCGCTCGAGCAGCTCGGCCGGGTCGAGCGGGTGCGCGGCGTACGACGCGACCAGGCGCAGCATCTCCCCGCACCGCAGGCCGGGGTAGGCGCCGCCCGTCTGCGGCATGACCCCGACGCGCGCCCGCAGCGACGGGTCCTTCGCAGGCAGCCCCAGGACGCGCACCTCGCCGGCGTCCGGGGTGCGGAACCCCTCGCACACCTCGACGGTGGTGCTCTTGCCGGCGCCGTTGGGCCCGAGCAGCGCGAGCACGCTGCCGCGGCGCACCTCGAACGTCAGACCGTCGACGACGGCGCGCCCGTCGTAGCGCTTCACCAGGCCGGTGACGGACAGGGCCGGGCCGGGTGCCGTCACGGGTCCGAGCCTACGTTCGGCCGGACAGGACCGCCTGCGCAGGACGGGACCGTCGGTGGTCGGGTGAGGCTGCCCTTCGTGGGAGAGGTCACCCGGGACGCCGCGCGGCCCCGTTCGACGCCGGGACGCATTTCCGTGACACTGGCGTTGTGAAAAACGTGGCGGAGCGAGGGAGTGCGGTGACCGCACCGGCAACGGGCACGCGCGAGCGCGTGCTCGCCAGCCTGCTCGCGCTCGGGCCGTCGACCGCGGCCGCCCTGGCCGAGCGGCTGGGGCTGTCCCCGGCGGCCGTGCGCAAGCACCTCGACGCGCTGCTGGCCGACGGCACCGTGACGACCCGCGAGGCCCGGCCCCACGGCCTGCGCGGACGAGGACGACCGGCCCGGCTCCACGCGCTGACCGACGCCGGTCACGCCGACGGCCCGGCGGCCTACGACGACCTCGCAGCCGGTGCGCTGCGCTTCCTCGCCGACGTGGCCGGCACCGCCGCGGTGGAGCAGTTCGCGCGCTCGCGCGGCGCGGAGCTCGAGGGCCGCTACGCAGCCCGCCTGCAGGACGTCCCGGTCCCCGCCCGTCCCGCGGTGCTGGCCCAGGCGCTGTCCGAGGACGGCTACGCCGCGACGACCTCCGAGCACGGCCTCGGCGTGCAGCTGTGCCAGCACCACTGCCCCGTCCGCGAGGTCGCGGCGGAGTTCCCCTCGCTGTGCGACGCCGAGACCGCGGCGCTCGGCCGGCTGCTCGACGTGCACGTCCAGCGGCTCGCGACGATCGCCCACGGCGACGGCGTCTGCACCACCTACGTACCGGTAGTCCCTGCAACTGCGAAGGCGGATCGATGACGACCACCCAGGACCAGACGATCGCGAGCCTCGGCTCCTACAAGTTCGGCTGGGCGGACTCGGACCTCGCCGGCGCCACGGCGCAGCGCGGGGTCAACCCCGACGTCGTCCGCAACATCTCGCAGCTCAAGGGCGAGCCGGAGTGGATGCTGAAGATGCGGCTGCGCGGCCTGGGCCTGTTCGAGAAGAAGCCCATGCCGACCTGGGGCTCGGACCTGTCGGGCATCGACTTCGACAACATCAAGTACTTCGTGCGGTCCACGGAGAAGCAGGCGACCAGCTGGGAGGACCTGCCCGAGGACATCAAGAACACCTACGACCGGCTGGGCATCCCGGAGGCGGAGAAGCAGCGGCTCGTCGCCGGCGTGGCCGCGCAGTACGAGTCGGAGGTCGTCTACCACCAGATCCGCGAGGACCTGGAGGAGAAGGGCGTCATCTTCGTCGACACCGACACCGGCCTGCGCGAGCACGAGGAGCTCTTCCGCGAGTACTTCGGCTCGGTCATCCCGGTCGGCGACAACAAGTTCGCCGCCCTCAACACCGCGGTCTGGTCCGGCGGCTCGTTCATCTACGTCCCCAAGGGCGTGCAGGTCGACATCCCGCTGCAGGCCTACTTCCGCATCAACACCGAGAACATGGGCCAGTTCGAGCGGACGCTGATCATCGCCGACGAGGGCTCCTCGGTGCACTACGTCGAGGGCTGCACCGCGCCGATCTACTCCAGCGACTCCCTGCACTCGGCAGTGGTCGAGATCGTCGTCAAGAAGGACGCGCACGTCCGCTACACGACGATCCAGAACTGGTCGAACAACGTCTACAACCTGGTGACCAAGCGCACCGCCGTGCACGAGGGCGGCCGCATGGAGTGGGTCGACGGCAACATCGGCTCCAAGGTCACCATGAAGTACCCGGCCTGCTACCTGCTCGGCGAGCGCGCCGTCGGCGAGACGCTCTCGATCGCCTTCGCCGGTGAGGGCCAGCACCAGGACGCCGGCGCCAAGATGGTGCACGCCGCGCCGCGCACGACGTCCAACATCGTGAGCAAGTCGGTGGCCCGCGGTGGCGGCCGCACGTCCTACCGCGGCCTGGTGCAGGTGCAGGAGGGCGCGACCGGGTCGAAGAGCAACGTCGTCTGCGACGCGCTGCTCGTCGACACCATCAGCCGGTCCGACACCTACCCCTACGTCGACGTCCGCGAGGACGACGTGTCGCTGGGCCACGAGGCGACGGTCAGCCGCGTCGGCGAGGACCAGCTCTTCTACCTGATGAGCCGCGGCCTGACCGAGCAGGAGGCCATGGCCATGGTCGTGCGCGGCTTCGTCGAGCCGATCGCCCGCGAGCTCCCCATGGAGTACGCGCTCGAGCTCAACCGGCTCATCGAGCTGCAGATGGAGGGTTCCGTTGGCTAGCCAGATGTCCGACGCGCTCGCGACCGAGCGCGCGGCGCTCCAGTCCACCGGCGGGATCACCGACGGCGCGGTCGCGGTCGGGGTCAAGCCCTCGACGCCCCGCAGCCCGGCCGACGTCCGGCCCGAGCGCGTGCGCTCGGCCGACCCCGACGTCTTCGGCGACCCGACGGGCCGCGAGGAGGAGTGGCGCTTCACGCCGCTCGAGCGCCTGCGCGTGCTCCTCGACGGCGCGCCGTCGCAGGCGCACCTGCAGGTCACCAGCGAGGCGCCGGACGGCGTCGACGTCGTCGACGACGCCGTCGAGCGCTACCCCGGCGACCACGACGCACCCGCGCCGGTCGACCGGCTGGCCGCGCTCGCGCTGTCGCGCGCTCCGTCGGTGCTGGTCGTGCGCGTGCCCAAGGGGTTCGAGAGCGACGAGCCCGTCGTCGTCACGGTGCACGGCACCGGCACCGACCAGGTCGTCTGGGGCCGGGTCGTCCTCGACGTCGCCGAGCAGGCCAGAGCCACCGTCGTGCTCGAGCACACCGGCAGCGCCCACTACGCGGCCCACGTCTCCGTGCTCGTCGGCGACGGCGCCGCCCTGCAGCTCGTGCAGGTCCAGGACTGGGCCGACGATGCCGTGCACGCCGGCCACGTCGCGAACCGGCTCGGCCGCGACGCCCGCCTGGTGTCGACCGCCGTCACCATCGGCGGCGACCTGGTCCGGCTCAACGAGACCGTCGAGTTCACGGCGCCCGGCGGCGAGGTCGAGCTGCGCGGCGTGTCGTTCGCCGACGGCGGCCAGCACCTCGAGGCCCGGCTGCTCGTGGAGCACTCGGTCCCGAACTGCCGCAGCAACGTCCTCTACAAGTCGGCGCTGCACGGCGACGAGGCCCACACCGTCTGGGTGGGTGACGTGCTGATCCGCGCCACGGCGACGGGCACCGACACCTACGAGCTCAACCGCAACCTGCTGCTCACCCCCGAGGCGCGGGCCGACTCGGTGCCCAACCTCGAGATCGAGACCGGCGAGATCGCCGGCGCGGGCCACGCCTCGACGACCGGCCGCTTCGACGACGAGCAGCTGTTCTACCTGCAGTCGCGCGGCATCGCCGCCGACGTCGCTCGTCGCATGGTGGTGCGCGGCTTCTTCGCCGACGTCGTCGAGGACATCGGCGTCCCGGCGCTCGAGGAGCGGCTCATGACCACCATCGAGCTCGAGCTCGAGCGGGCCTTCGCATGAGCGCGGGCGGCCCCGTGCGGGCGTGCTCGCTGTCCGAGCTGGCCGAGGACAGCGCGATGCGCGTCGAGCTGGCCGGGCGCCCGGTGTGCGTCGCGCGCTCGAACGGCGAGGTCTTCGCGATCTCCGACGTCTGCTCGCACGCCGACGTGGCGCTCTCGGAGGGCGAGGTCGAGGACGGCCTCATCGAGTGCTGGCTGCACGGCTCGCTGTTCGACCTGCGCACCGGCAAGCCCACCGGCCTGCCCGCCACGCGCCCCGTGCCCACCTTCCCCGTGACCGTCGAGGGCGACGACGTCCTCGTGCAGATGGAGCCCTGACAGCATGACCACTGCCCCCGCTGAGCGCGCCGCCTCCGGCGCGACCCTCGAGATCCGCGGCCTCACCGTCGCCGTGGAGGCCGACGGCCCGCAGAGCAAGGACATCCTCACCGGCGTCGACCTGACCATCCGCGCGGGGGAGACCCACGCGATCATGGGCCCGAACGGCTCCGGCAAGTCGACGCTGGCCTACGCCATCGCCGGCCACCCGAAGTACACCGTGACCGGCGGCACCGTCACGCTCGACGGCGAGGACGTCCTGGCCATGTCCGTCGACGAGCGGGCCCGGGCAGGTGTCTTCCTGGCGATGCAGTACCCCGTCGAGGTCCCCGGGGTCTCGGTGTCGAACTTCCTGCGCTCCGCGGCGACCGCGGTGCGCGGCGAGGCGCCCAAGCTGCGGCTGTGGGTGAAGGAGCAGAAGGAGGCGATGGGGCGGCTGAAGATGGACCCCGCCTTCGCCGAGCGCAACGTCAACGAGGGCTTCTCCGGCGGTGAGAAGAAGCGCCACGAGATCCTGCAGCTCGAGCTGCTCGCGCCGAAGATCGCCGTCCTCGACGAGACCGACTCGGGCCTCGACGTCGACGCGCTGCGCGTCGTGTCCGAGGGTGTCAACCGCGTCCGCGAGAGCGGTCAGACCGGCGTCCTGCTCATCACGCACTACACGCGGATCCTGCAGTACATCCAGCCCGACTTCGTCCACGTCTTCGTCGGCGGCAGGATCGTCGAGCAGGGCGGGCCGGAGCTCGCCGACGAGCTCGAGGCTCACGGCTACACCAAGTACGAGGGGGCGGGCGTCGCCGCCGGCGGTCACGACCTGCCCATGGGTCCCGTCGTCCCCGGTGCGGTGACCACGGCATGACCGCGCTGCTGCCCACGGTCCTGGGAGCCGGGGCCGGCACGTCCTACGACGTCCAGGCCGTGCGCGCCGACTTCCCCGTGCTCGGGCGCGAGGTCGGTGGGCGGCCGCTCGTCTACCTCGACAACGCCTCCAGCTCGCACAAGCCGCGGCAGGTGCTCGACGCCGAGCGCACCTTCGTCGAGTCGCACTACAGCAACGTCCACCGTGGCGTGCACACGCTGTCGCAGGAGGCCACCGACGCCTACGAGGCCGCGCGCGACACCGTCGCGGCGTTCCTCGGCGCGGCCGACCCGCACGAGGTGGTGTTCACCAAGAACGCCACCGAGGCCTACAACCTGGTCGCCTACAGCTTCGGCAACGCCCGGGCCGGCTCGCGCTTCGCGCTCGGCCCCGGTGACGAGGTCTGCGTCACCGAGATGGAGCACCACTCCAACCTCGTGCCGTGGCAGATGCTGTGCGAGCGCACCGGCGCGACGCTGCGCTGGATCCCGCTCACCGACGAGGGCCGGCTCGACCTGTCGGACCTCGACGCCCTGGTCAACGAGCGCACGAAGGTGCTCGCCTTCGTGCACGTGAGCAACATCCTCGGCACCGCCACCCCGGTGGAGACCCTGGTCGCACGGGCCCGGCAGGTCGGCGCGTTCGTCCTGCTCGACGGCGCGCAGTCGGCTCCCCACCAGGTGGTCGACGTGCAGGCGCTGGGAGTCGACTTCTTCGTCGCCACCGGCCACAAGATGCTGGCGCCCTCCGGCATCGGCGTGCTGTGGGGCCGGCGCGAGCTGCTCGACGCCATGCCGCCGTTCATGGGTGGCGGCTCGATGATCGAGCTCGTGCAGATGGGTGGCTCGACCTACGCGCCGGCGCCCGAGCGCTTCGAGGCCGGTACGCCGGTCATCAGCCAGGCCGTGGCCCTCGCCGCCGCCTGCGACTACCTGCAGGAGATCGGCCTGGACCGCATCACCGCCCACGAGCAGCTGCTGACCGGCCGCCTGCTCGAGGGCCTGCGCGGGCTCGACGGCGTCCGGGTGATCGGCCCCGACTCGCTGACCTCCCGTGGGTCGGCCGTGTCGTTCGCCATCGAGGGCGTGCACCCGCACGACGTCGGCCAGTCGCTCGACGAGCTGGGCATCGCCGTGCGCGTCGGCCACCACTGCGCCGCACCGGTGTGCCGCCGCTACGGCGTCCCGGCCACCACGCGGGCCTCGTCCTACCTCTACAACACCGAGGGCGAGATCGACGCGCTGCTGGAAGGCATCACGACCGTCCAGCGTTTCTGGAGGTGAGATGAGCACTCCAGCGAGCACCGAGTCGATGTACCAGGAGATCATCCTGGACCACTACCGCCACCCCCACCACAAGGGGTTGCGCGACCCCTACGACGTCGAGGTCCACCACGTCAACCCCACCTGCGGCGACGAGGTGACCCTGCGGGTCAGCGTCGCCGACGGGGTGGTGCGCGACGTGTCCTACGACGGGCAGGGCTGCTCCATCAGCCAGGCCAGCACGTCCGTCATGACCGACCTCGTCATCGGCAGGCAGGTCGAGCAGGCGCTGCAGACCTCCGAGGCGTTCCTGGCCCTGATGCAGAGCCGGGGCACGCTCGATCCCGACGAGGACGTGCTGGAGGACGGGATCGCCTTCGCCGGCGTCTCGCGCTACCCGGCGCGCGTCAAGTGCGCGCTGCTCGGCTGGATGGCCTGGAAGGACGCGACCGCACAGGCGCTCGACACCATGGACGAGAGCACGACGACCGGAGGAGCGGCATGACCGAGACCAGCACCGAGACGGCTGCCCCGACAGTCCCCGACGCACGACCGGTGGCCGAGCCCGTGCTCGCGACGCCGACGGCCGCGGACGCGCCGCGGGTCAAGGCGTCCGACGACGACGTCGTCGAGGCCATGAAGGACGTCGTCGACCCCGAGCTCGGCATCAACGTCGTCGACCTCGGGCTGCTCTACGGCCAGCAGGTGCACGACGACCACACCGTCACCCTCGACATGACCCTCACCTCGGCGGCGTGCCCGCTGACCGACGTCATCGAGGACCAGACCCGCGCTGCCCTCGAGCCGCTCGTCGACGACGTGCGGATCAACTGGGTCTGGATGCCGCCGTGGGGCCCCGACAAGATCACCGATGACGGGCGCGAGCAGCTGCGGGCGCTGGGCTTCAACGTCTGACGGGCGGCGGGGTCCCGCCGCCCGTCAGCCCTTCACCGCGCCGGACAGGAAGCCCTGCGTGACCTGCCGCTGCAGCGCCACGAACAGCACCACGACCGGCAGGATCGTGATGAGCGTGCCGGCGGCCAGCGGCCCGATGTCGATCGACCGGCCGCCGAGGAACAGGTACAGGCCGGTGGTCAGCGGCCGGTACTCCCCGCCGGGCATGTAGAGCAGCGGCACCAGGAAGTTGTTCCAGTTCTGCAGGAACGTGAAGACGGCCAGCGCGCCGATGCCGGACGTGACGAGCGGCAGCATCACCTTGGTGAAGATCTGCCACTCCGAGGCGCCGTCCATGCGGGCGGCCTGCGCCAGCTCGACCGGCAGGTCGGTGAAGAAGGCCCGCATGAAGAAGGTGCCGAACGACAGCTGCGTGCTCGCGAGGACCAGGTTGACCCCGACCAGGCTGTCGAGCATGCCCATGCTCCGCAGCTGGAAGTACAGCGGGATCATGTAGGTGAAGAACGGCACGAGCAGCCCGACGACCACGACGTAGAACGCCAGGTCGCGACCTGGGAACGGCAGCCGGGCGAAGGCGTAGCCGCCCATCGTCGCGATCGCCAGGACGAGCAGCGTGCTCGGGACCGTGAGCAGGAAGCTGTTCAGGACGTAGTCGCCGAACCCGCCGACCGTCCACGCCGCCACGACGTTCTCGGTGGAGAACGACGAGAACAGGCCGAACGGGTTGACCTGCACGTCCTGCTCGGTCTTGAACGCCGTCGACACGGTGAGCACCACCGGGAACAGCATGAGCAGCGACAGCAGCACCAGCAGGACGTGCTTGCCGACCAGGGAGCGCTTGCGCGCGTGGGTGACGTTCATGCGCCGGGCCCGTCGAGGGCGATGCGTCGCTGCAGCCGGTTGAGCCAGACCGCGAACGGGACGGCCATGAGCGTGATGACCAGCGCCAGGCTGGTGCCGTAGCTGATCCGGTTGAGCTGGAAGGCGCTGCTGTAGGCGTAGGTGCCGAGCACGTCCGTGGCGCCGGCCGGACCGCCGCCGGTCATGACGAAGACGTACTCGAAGACGCTGAACCCGCCGAGCAGCGTGATCGTCGTGATCATGAGGAACACCGGCATGATCTGCGGCAGCACGATGTGGCGCAGCCGCTGGGCGCCGTTCGCGCCGTCGAGCCGGGCCGCGTCGACGAGGTCGGTGTCGACGGTGCGCAGGGCCGACAGCAGGATGACGAAGACGAAGCCCAGCGTCGCCCAGATCGCGGTCGCGAGCACGGCGTACAGGGCGGTGTCGGGGTTGCCGAGCCAGCCGGTGGTGAAGGCGCCGAGCCCGACGAGGTCGAGCACCTTGTTCAGCCAGCCCCGCGACGGCTCGTAGATCCAGCCCCAGACGACGGCGACGGCCACCTGCGGCAGGACGTAGGGCAGGAAGAAGACCACCTTGTAGACGACGCTGCCCCGCTCGACGTTCCACAGCAGCAGGGCGAGCGCCAGCCCGAGGACCAGCGGGCCGATGGTGCCGAGCACGATCCAGATGGCGTTGTTCTTGAACGCCGCCCACACCTTCGGGTCGCGGAACAGCTCGCTGAAGTTGTCCAGGCCGACGAACGGCGGCGTCAGGTCGATGCCGTCGAAGTCGACGAAGACGTAGTAGATCGCGTTGGCCATCGGGAACAGCAGGAAGACGGCCATCACGACCAGCAGGGGCAGGACGAGCAGCACCCCGAGCCGTGCCTGCGCCCGCCGGGTGACCGCCGGCAGGTGGGACCGGCGCCCGGGGGGCCCGGGTCGGCGGGGGTCGGCAGGCGGCGCCAGTGCGGGTGCCGGTGCGGTCACCGGCGCGCCAGCCGAGCTCCGAGCGGCGCGGTCACGACTGCGCTGCCTCGAGCGTCGCCGCCACCTGCTCGGGGGTCGACTGGCCGGTGAAGACCGCCTGCATGCCGTCGTACATCGCCTCGTTGAAGGCGTCACTGACGAGGACGTCGATGTTGTAGCCGAAGTCGCCGCTCGCCGACAGCTCGGCGGTGTCCTCGAGCACCTGGCCGAACAGCGGCGACACCTCCAGCTCGTCGCTGTCGACCTCGCGCGGCGGGATGGTCGCGAGGTTCTCGACGGTCCACTGCGCGTGCTCCGGCGACGCCAGGAAGTCGAGGAACTCCAGCGAGGCGTCCTCGTCGTCGGTGTTCGCCGAGACGTACGGCCCCGAACCCAGGCCGCCGGCGAAGATCCCCGGGCCGTCCGGGGCCGGGAACGGGATGTAGCCGACCTCGAAGTCGGCGTTGTCCTCGATCTCCGCGACGAGCCAGCTGCCCGTCGGGATCATGGCCGCGTCGCCGGAGAAGAACAGCGCGGTGGACGTGTCGTAGTCGACCGAGGTGGGCGACTCGGGCAGGAAGCCGGCCGCGTCGAAGTCCTTCCACAGCTGCAGCGCGGCGACCACCTCGGGCGACGTCCAGGGCTGCTCACCGCTCACGAGCGCCTCCATGCCGTCGGAGCCGACGGCGCTCGACAGCGCCATGCTCAGCAGGTGGCCGCCCTCCCAGCCCTCCTTGTCGCCCACGGCCATGGGTGTCATGCCGGCCTCGCGCACCGCCTCGCTGGCGGCCCGCACGTCGTCGAGGCTCTGCGGCTCCTCGAGACCGAGCTCGGCGAAGACGTCCTTGTTGTAGTAGAGCCCGATCGTCTCGGCCTCACCGGGCAGGCCGTAGACCTTGCCGTCGACGGTCACCCGCTCCCTGGCGAAGTCGTACACCTCCCAGCCGTGCTCCTCGTAGTCCGACGTCAGGTCCCTGACCAGCCCCGCCTCGGCCAGCGCGCCGCCGAAGCTCGGGCCGGAGCCCCACGCGAAGACGTCGGGGCCCTCGCCGGAGCGCAGCTGCGTCTGCAGCACGGTGCGCATGACCTCGAGCGGGAGCGACTCGACCTCCACCTCGATGCCCGACTCCTGCGTGAAGTCGGCGTCGATGTGCTCCTGCAGCGCCTCCTGCGAGCTGGCGTCCTCCTGCTGCTCGATGAGGTAGCGCAGCGTCGCTGTGCTGCCGCCACCGTCGTCGCCGCCGGCTGACTCGGTCGTGCCGCCGGTGCAGGCGGTTGCCAGCAGGCACGCCGTCACCACCGCGGTCCTGGCCGGGAAGAGCTTCATCGGGTCCTCGCTCACTCGCTCGCGCGTGTCGTCCGTGGTGCACGCGTCGTTCGGCGTGACCCTGACACGCCGGGATCGGCGTGTCCGCCGAACGCCCTCCGACGCGCCGCTCGCGGTCGGACGTCGGCGGACGCCGGAGGTGTCGCAGTCGCGCGGGGCGGCGCGCGCGTACCCTGGGAGCGTGCACCCGACGAACGACTGACCCCGGCGGAAGCTGACCCGCCCGTCCGTCGCCATCTGCGAGGAGCACCGTTGATCACCGTCCAGGACGTCGAGCTGCGCGCCGGCGCGCGCCTGCTGCTCGAGGGCGTCACCTTCCGGGTGCAGCCGGGCGACCGGATCGGGCTGGTCGGGCGCAACGGCGCCGGCAAGACGACGCTCACCAAGACGCTGGCCAAGCAGACGCTGCCGGCGGCCGGGACGATCACGCACAGCGCGCCGGTGGGCTACCTGCCGCAGGACCCGCGCACCGGTGACCTCGACGTGCTCGCCCGCGACCGCGTGCTCAGCGCCCGCGGCCTCGACGAGCTCATGCGGGGGATCGAGAAGTCGCAGGTGCAGCTCGCGGAGCGGCCCGACGACCCGGCCGTCCTCGAGCGGTACGGCCGGCTCGAGGAGCGCTTCACCGCGCTCGGGGGCTACGCGGCCGAGGCGGAGGCAGCTCGCATCTGCAGCAACCTCGGCCTGCCCGAGCGTGCGCTCGACCAGCAGCTCGGCACGCTGTCCGGCGGGCAGCGGCGACGCATCGAGCTGGCCCGCATCCTGTTCTCCGACGCGACGACGCTGCTGCTCGACGAGCCGACCAACCACCTCGACGCCGACTCGATCGCCTGGCTGCGCGGCTTCCTGTCCAAGCACGCCGGCGGCCTCATCGTCATCAGCCACGACGTCGAGCTGCTCGACGCGGTCGTCAACAAGGTGTTCCACCTCGACGCCAACCGCGCCGCGCTCGACCAGTACAACGTCGGGTGGAAGACCTACCTCGCCCAGCGCGAGACCGACGAGAAGCGGCGCAGGCGCGAGCGGCTCAACGCCGAGAAGCAGGCGGGCGTCCTCAACGCACAGGCCGAGAAGATGCGGGCGAAGGCCACCAAGGCCAAGGCCGCGCAGGGCATGTTCAAGCGCGCCGAGAAGCTGCTCGCCGGCGTCGAGGGCGAGCGTGCGCAGGACCGGGTCGCCAAGCTGCGGTTCCCCGAGCCCTCGCCGTGCGGCCGGACACCGCTCACCGCCCAGGGGCTGTCGAAGTCGTACGGCTCGCTGGAGATCTTCACCGGCGTCGACCTCGCCATCGACCGTGGTGCGCGCGTGGTCGTGCTCGGGCTGAACGGTGCAGGCAAGACCACGCTGCTGCGGGTGCTGTCCGGCACCGAGGCGCCCGACACCGGCGACGTGCTGCCGGGCCACGGGCTCCGGCTGGGCTACTACGCGCAGGAGCACGACACCCTCGACACCGACCGCACGGTGCTCGAGAACATGCGCTCGAGCAGCCCCGACCTCGCCGAGCCGGAGGCACGCCGCGTCCTCGGCTCGTTCCTGTTCAGCGGCGACGTGGTGCACCAGAGGGCCGGCACGCTGTCCGGCGGCGAGAAGACCCGCCTGGCGCTCGCGACGCTCGTCGTCAGCGGCGCCAACGTGCTCCTGCTGGACGAGCCGACCAACAACCTCGACCCGGCCAGCCGCGAGGAGGTCCTCGGGGCCCTCGCCGGCTACCGGGGCGCCGTCGTGCTCGTCACCCACGACGAGGGCGCCGTGGTGGCGCTGCAGCCGGAGAAGGTGCTGCTGCTCCCCGACGGCGTCGAGGACCAGTGGAGCGACGACTTCGCCGACCTGGTGGCCCTGGCGTAACCTCTCGACAGCGCGGAGCAACGACGCCCCAGCTGACGTGACGCCGCGACCTGTGGCGCTGCCCGACGACACGCTGCCACGTCGACGCCCTGAAGGGTCCGACGAGGTCCCTCCAGGAGGACGACCGTGCACTCCCACCATGCCGCGACCCACCCCGCCGAGCCCTCGCCCGCCGACCGCACGCCCGCCGGTGCGGGCCTGTCCCGACGCGGGCTGCTGGCGGCCGCCGCCGGCGTCGCGCTCAGCGGCGCCGGCTTCGCGTCACCGGCGCGAGCCGCCGCGGCCGCGACCGGGTCGCCGTACTTCGACCTCAGGACCTCCTCGTCACCGGTGCTGCTCGGCGTCCGCCTGCACGAGGCGCACCGCATCATGCAGAGCTTCGCCTTCGACAACGTCAACGCGCGGCTGTTCGTGGCGCAGGCCCAGAACTCCTCCTCCGGCGACGACCTGTGCATCAGCGAGCTGGACCTGCAGGGGAACCTGGTCGGCTGGATGCACCTGGACTCCGTCGGGCACGGCGTCTCGATCGGTGTGGAGGCGGTCGGGTCGCGCTCCTACCTGTGGACCGAGAGCCGCTCCAGCGCCAGCGACGGCAGCGGACGCGGCACCGCCCTGCAGCGCTTCGAGTTCGTGAGCGGCCAGAAGCCGTCCGACGTGCGCACCTTCCTGACCGGCAGCGACAACATCACGTGCGCCGTCGACCAGCTGTCCTCCCGGCTGCTCCTGCGCAGGCGCGTCAAGGGGCGCATGGAGGTGAGCGTCCACGACCTCGCGGCCGCTGCGCGCGGCGACTTCGCCGACCCCCTGGCGCGGACGTGGCTGTCCGGGATCCCCGGTGTCTTCCAGGGCTACACGCTGCACGGCGACGTCGCGTACGTCCTGAGCGGCCAGGGTCACGCCGACCCCGCTGACATCGACTCCCGGCTGACCTCCTTCGACCTGCGCACGGGACGGCGCGTGCAGAGCGGTGTCCTGACCCGCGCGGGCGCCTCGCTGCGGTGGCGCGAGCCGGAGGGCATGGCGGTCCAGCGCCGAGCGGACGGGCAGGTGCGGCTGTGCTTCGGGCTGGCCTCGCACGACCCGCGCGTCCCGGGCGTGCGCCTGGCGAACATCTTCACCAAGGGCGTCCTCGTCGGCTGAGCCGTCGCAGGGCGGCGGACGAGTGCAGGTGACTGTGGCGGTTCGGGAAGATCACGCCGGGAACAGGCTTCCCGACGAGCACACCGGCGATCGCGAGGGGCAGGACGTGGCAGAGCTCAAGAAGGGCAGTCGAGTGACCGGCGGCGACCGGGACAAGCTCGCGGAGGACCTGAAGAAGCGCTACGAGGGCGGCGAGAGCATCCGCCTGCTGGCGGAGTCGTCGGGGCGGTCGTACGGCTTCGTGCACCGCATCCTCAACGAGTCCGGCGCGACCCTGCGCGGCCGCGGCGGCGCCACCCGCCGCAAGTCGACCGCCGACGAGGGCTGAGCGCTCCTCCGCCCACCCCGAGCGCAGGCCCACCCCGCGCGCACGGCGGTCGCAGGTGCGAGGCTGACAGGCGCAGGCAGCCCGCCCTGCACGCCTCGCAGCACAGGAGCGCTCACGCATGGACATGTCCCTGACCGCCGAGCAGGACGCCGTACGCAAGGCCGTCCGTGAGTGGGTCGACGACGTCGTCGTGCCGCGTGCGCTGTCCAACGACCGGGAGGAGCGCTTCCCGCAGGAGGCGCTCGACGGCCTCAAGCAGACCGGGTTCATCGGCATGACGATCCCGGAGGAGTTCGGCGGCGGCGGCGCGGACCCGCTGTCCTACCTGCTGCTCATCGAGGAGCTCGGTCGCGGCGACGCCAACGTGCGGTCGATCGTCTCGGTCCACCTCGGCCTGGTGGCCGGCGTGATCGCCCGCCTCGGCACGCAGGAGCAGAAGGAGCGCTGGTTGCCGCAGATGGCGACCGGCGAGGTGCTGGCCTGCTTCGGCCTGACCGAGCCCGACCACGGCAGCGACGCGGGCAACCTGCAGGGCACGGCCGTGCGCACGGACTCCGGCGGCTACCGCATCAACGCCCGGAAGATCTTCATCACGAACGGCACCATCGCCGGCCTGGCGCTCGTGATGGCCCGCACCGGCGGACCCGGCGGCAAGGGCGTCAGCGCCTTCCTCGTCCCGACGGACACGCCGGGCTTCACCGCCAACAAGATCCACGGCAAGCTCGGCCTGCGGTCCTGCGACACCGCGGAGCTCGTGCTCGACGACGTCGAGGTCGGCGAGGACGCGCTGCTCGGCGGTCAGGAGGGCACCGGGATGAGGGCGGCGCTGTCGGCGCTCGGCGACGGCCGCATGTCGATCGCCGCCTCCTGCACCGGCATCATGCAGGCCTGCCTCGACTCGATGATCAGCTACACGACGCAGCGCGAGCAGTTCGGCAAGAAGATCGCCGCACACCAGCTGGTGCAGGAGCTCATCGCCGACACCGCCGTCGAGCTCGACGCCGCCCGGCTCATGTCCTGGCGGGCGGCCGACCTCAAGAGCCGCGGGGAGGACTACGCCCTCGCCGCCTCCAAGGCCAAGCTGTTCGCCACCGAGGCGTCGGTGCGGGCGGCCAACAACTGCATCCAGGCCTACGGCGGCTACGGCTACGTCGACGAGTACCCCGGCGGGAAGTACCTCCGCGACGCGCGCGTTACCACGCTGTACGAGGGCACCTCGCAGATCCAGAAGCTGATCATCGGGCGCGCCCTCACGGGGATCAACGCCTTCTAGCACCCGCCGACGGCGCCTCCGTCCGACCCTGGAGGAGGGCCCGTGCAGGACGCCGCGCAGATGTCGATGATGCGGTCGTTCCGCCGTGACCCCTCCGTGCAGGACACGAAGCTGGCACCCGGGACGGTGCGGCGGATCGCCCGCTTCGCCGCGCCCTACCGCCGTGACCTCACGATCTTCCTCGGACTGATCGTGGTGGCGGCCTTCCTCGCGGTGCTCAACCCGCTGATCTTCAAGGTCATCATCGACGACGGCATCGGCACGGACCCGCCGGCGACCGGCGACACCGGCCTGGTGGTCCGGCTCGCCCTGCTGGTGGCCGGCTTGGCGCTGTTCGACGCGGTGCTGCAGCTGTGGTCGCGGTGGTGCTCCACGCGCATCGGCGAGGGCCTGATCTACGACATGCGCTCGCAGGTCTACACGCACATCTCGCGCATGCCGATCGCCTTCTTCACCCGCACGCAGACCGGCGCGCTGATCAGCCGGCTCAACAACGACGTCCTCGGCGCCCAGTCGGCCTTCACCGGCACGCTGTCGGGCGTCGTCAGCAACGTCATCGGCGTCGTGCTGACGCTCGCGGCGATGCTGGTCCTGTCGTGGCAGATCACGCTGCTCTCGCTCGTGCTGCTGCCGGTCTTCGTCGTCCCCGCCAAGCTCATCGGGACCAAGCTGCAGGCGCTGACGCGCGAGTCGTACGCGCTGAACGCGCAGATGACGAACACGATGACCGAGCGCTTCAACGTCTCGGGCGCGCTGCTGGTGAAGCTGTTCGGGCGGCCCGAGACCGAGGAGAGCGCGTTCCGCGACAAGGCGGGGCGGGTGCGCGACATCGGCATCACCAGTGCGATGTACGGCCGGGTCTTCTTCGTCTCGCTCACGACCGTCGCGGCGCTCGCGACGGCCATGGTCTACGGCGTCGGCGGCGTGCTCGCGGCACAGGGCTCGCTCGGCGTCGGCACGGTCGTGGCGCTCGCCGCCTACCTCACCCGGCTCTACGGACCGCTCACGGCGCTGTCGAACGTGCGGGTCGACGTCATGACCGCGCTCGTGAGCTTCGAGCGGGTCTTCGAGGTGCTCGACCTCGAGCCGATGGTCTCGCAGAAGGCGGGCGCCGTGCAGCTGCCGGCCCGGGCGCTGGCGGTCGAGTTCGACGGCGTGGTCTTCGCCTACCCGACGGCCGAGGAGGTCTCGCTGGCCTCGCTCGAGTCGGTGGCGCGGCTCGACACGACCCCGTCCACGACGGTCCTGCACGGGGTGTCCTTCCGGGCCGAGCCCGGGCAGCTCGTCGCGCTCGTCGGACCGTCCGGCGCCGGCAAGACCACGATCAGCCAGCTCGTCACCCGGATGTACGACGTGCAGGGCGGGGCGGTGCGCCTCGGCGGGCTCGACGTCCGCGACGTCACCCTGCAGTCGCTGCGCGACGCGGTCGGCGTGGTGACCCAGGACGCGCACATGTTCCACGACACGATCCGGGCCAACCTGCAGTACGCCGCGCCCGAGGCCGACGACGGCGCGCTGTGGGCGGCGCTCGACGCCGCGCAGGTCGGCGACCTCGTGCGGACGCTGCCGGACGGGCTCGACACCCTCGTCGGCGACCGCGGCTACCGGCTGTCGGGCGGCGAGAAGCAGCGGATGGCGATCGCCCGCCTGCTGCTCAAGGCCCCCGGCGTCGTCGTGCTCGACGAGGCGACGGCCCACCTCGACTCCGAGTCCGAGGCCGCGGTGCAGCGGGCGCTGTCGACCGCACTGGTCGGGCGCACCTCGCTGGTCATCGCCCACCGGCTGTCGACGGTCCGCGAGGCCGACCAGATCCTCGTCGTCGAGCGCGGCCGCGTGGTCGAGCACGGGCGGCACGAGGAGCTGCTGCGTCGCGGCGGCCTCTACACCGAGCTCTACCGCACGCAGTTCGAGCGGCAGGAGAGCGAGCCGGTCGCGGTCGCCGACGAGGTGAGCGCCTAGCCTGCGCCGCCCTGGCCGGCGACACCGCCGAGGTCGTCGTCGGTCATCTGCTCGGGGTCGCTGGTGGCCGGCAGGTCCGCGGGCCCGTCGGTGGTGTCGAGGTCGGCAGGGTCGGCGGAGACGTCGGTGCCCTCGAGGACGGGGGCGCTGTCGTTCGGCTGGTCCGGTGCGGTCATGCCGCCGCCCTACCCACTGCGACGGGACAGCACCGGACGCCGGACTGGGGCATGATCGTCCGGTGCCCTCCCTGCTGCTCGGGCCGCTGCTGCGGCACGTCGACGAGACGTCCGCGACCGTGTGGGTCGAGACCGGTGCGCCGTGCGAGGTGGAGGTGCTCGGCTGCAGCACCCCGACCTTCACGGTCGCCGGCCACCACTACGCCCTGGTCGTCTGCACCGGCCTGGCTCCCGGCACGACGACGCCGTACGCCGTGCGCCTCGACGGCGAGCAGGCATGGCCGCGACCGGACGACCCGTACCCGCCGCCGACCGTCCGGACGAGGACCGGTGACGGCGCCGAGCCGCTGCGGCTGCTGTTCGGCTCCTGCCGCGTCACCCGCCCGCACGAGGCGCCGTACACCTCCACCCACGGCAGGCAGGGCGTCGGCATCGACGCGCTGCACGCCTACGGCCGGCGGATGCTCGCCCGCGAGGAGCCCGAGTGGCCGGACGCGCTGCTGCTCGTGGGCGACCAGGTCTACGCCGACGAGGTGTCGCCGCAGACCCTCGCCCACATCGAGCGCACCCGCGGCACGACGGCGCCGCCCGGGGAGGGGGTCGCGGACTTCGAGGAGTACACGCTGCTCTACCGCGAGGCGTGGAGCGACCCGCTCATCCGCTGGGTGCTGTCGACCCTGCCGACGGCCATGGTCTTCGACGACCACGACATCCACGACGACTGGAACACCTCGGCGCAGTGGCGGCGCTCGATGCGGGCCACCGACTGGTGGGCGTCCCGCATCGAGGGCGGGCTCATGGCGTACTGGCTCTACCAGCACCTGGGCAACCTCGCGCCGGACGCCCTGGCGGACGACGAGACGTGGGAAGCGCTCAAGGGGGTCGACGACGGCGAGGACCTGCTCCGGGCCTACGCCCGGACGGCCGACGGGGAGGCCGACGGCGGTACGGGCGTGCGGTGGAGCTACCGGCGCGACTACGGCGACGTGCGCCTGCTCGTGCTCGACTCGCGCGGCGGGCGCGTCCTGGAGACCGGTGACCGCTCGATGGTCGACGCGCAGGAGTGGGAGTGGATCACGGAGCAGACGCGGGAGTGCGCCTCGCACCTGCTGCTCGCCAGCTCGCTGCCGGTGCTGCTGCCGCCGGCGGTGCACGGCCTGGAGGCGTGGAACGAGGCCGTCTGCGACGGTGCGTGGGGCCCGCGCTGGGCGCGGTGGGGCGAGAAGCTCCGGCAGGCCGCCGACCTCGAGCACTGGGCGGCGTTCCGCGGGTCGTTCGAGCACTTGCTCGACCTGGTGGCGGACGTCGGCTCGGGTCAGGGCGGTCCGGCACCGGCGAGCATCACCTTCCTCGGTGGGGACGTGCACTTCTCCTACCTCGCTCAGGCGCGGTTCCCCGCGTCGCGGCAGGTCACGAGCGCCGTGCACCAGGCGGTGTGCTCGCCGGTGCGCAACCCGGTCTACGTCCCGGTGCAGAAGGCCGACCGCTTCGCCCGGACGCGGGTCGGCCGGGCCGTCGGCCGGGCGCTGATGCGGGTGGCGCGGGTGCCGCTGCCGCCGGTCGACTGGGAGGTCGGCGACGGCCCGTGGTTCAGCAACATGATCGGGGCGCTGGAGCTCGAGGGACGCCGCTCGGTGCTCCGGCTCGAGCGGACGGTGCCCGGCGACGACGAGCCCCTCGAGACGGTGCTCGAGCAGCGCCTGGCGTAGCGCGACCCGCTCGGGGCCGGGGGCCTGGGGCCGGAGCCGGGGCTGATGACTAGGCCGAGCGGGTGAGATCCGGGCTCGCCCGGTTCATCTCGTCACTCTGCGTGGCACTGTCGTCACTAGTCCGTTGTGCCCACGCCCCGCAGCCACCCGCTGCTGCGAGCGGGTGGGTCCGTCCGAAAGGCCCCACCATGAAGCGCACGCTCGCGGCGGCTGCCGCCTCCCTCCTCGTCGGCCCTCTCGTGGTCGGCTCCGCAGCCGTCGCGCAGGCCGCGACGGCGCCGGGTCCGGTGGTCTCCCTGCCCTTCTCGACCACGAGCGCGGCCGGTCCGGCGACCGGGGGCAGCGGCTCGACGGCGCTGGACGAGGCCGTGTCACAGCGCTGCAACGCCGGTGCCCCCCTGGCGGGGCAGTCGTGGTTCACCCTGCCCGCCGGCGACCTGGGGCAGGTCCTCGTCCGCGGTCAGCGCCTGTACACGGACGGCACCGGCCGCGGTCAGAGCGCCTTCGACACCCGGCTCGCCGTCGTCGACCACGTCGACGGGACGGTCCTGGGGTGCGGGGGAGGACCCGTCTCGATCACCGCGGCGCACGCAGCCGCCTTCGTCGTCTACGTCGACCGGGCCGAGCTCGACGCGTGCGCGGCTGACCCGGAGTGCACGCCCGGCGCGGTGCAGGCGTACGCGAGCCGGACCACGGGCGTCCCGGTGAACGACTCCTGGACCACTCCGCAGACCATCTCGAGCGCCCCCTCCGTGGTCGCGGCGGACAGCGGGCTGGCGGACGGGGACGGACCCGTGCTCTTCGACGCCGACTGCCCCGGCTCCGCGATCGACCCCCAGCAGACCGGCACCCTCTGGTGGCGCTACACCCCCGCGGTCTCGGGCGAGGTCCCGCTGGAGCTCGACGTCGCCCGCTTCGGCGCGCCCGGCGACGAGCCGGTCTTCGCCGGCACCGCAGGCATGCTGAGGGTCACCGACGCGGGCCCGGTCCGCGTCGTGCGCCCCCTCGACGAGGACGGCTGCGAGACCGGACCGTTCCCGGTGGAGGCAGGGGCCAGCTACCTGGTGGGCGTGGCCCAGGTGCACGACTCGTACGACGCCGGGTCGCCGCTGGTGACCGGCGGACCGTTCACGCTGAGGATCGGGGCGCCCGTGGCGAGCGCGCCGGCGTCCGCGCCGACGTCGGTCACGGTCGTGCGCGACGACGCGGCCCGCACCGCGACGGTGCGCTGGGCGCCGCCCGCGTCGGACGGCGGCGCGGCGGTCAGCGGGTACCGCGTCGCCCGCGACGGCGCCGACAGCGGAGGGGCGGGTGCGTACTCCACCGTCGTCGCGGCGACCGCCCGGTCGTTCACCTTCAGCCACCTCAACGCCTGGGACACCTACGCGCTGACGGTGCAGGCGGTGAGCGCCGTCGGCACCGGACCGGCTGCGGAGGTCACGGTGCGGCTGAGCGCCGCGACGCCGTCGGCGCCGACCGGCCCGACGGTGCGCCGGGGCAACGCGTCGGCGACGGTGACGTGGGCGGCGCCGGCCTTCTCCGGGACCTCCGCGGTGACCGGCTACCGGATCCGGCGCTTCGCCGGCACGAGCGGCACGGTGCAGGCGACGACGACCGTGCCGGCCTCGGCCCGCTCCGCGACGCTGACCGGCCTGAGGAACGGCACGGCGTACAGCTTCGACATCACCGCCGTCAACGCCGGCGGCCTCGGCCGGCCCAGCGTCCGGTCGGCCGCCGTCACCCCGGCGACGACCCCGGGTGCACCGGTGATCGCGACCGCCTCCTCCGGCACGTCGGGCGGGACCGCCACCGCCACGGCTGCCTGGAGCGCGCCGACGTCGACGGGCGGGACCGCGGTGACCGGCTACCGCGTCACCGCGCTGCGCATGAGCTCCACCGGGGCGGTGCTCGGCACGACCGTCTCGGCCGTGCAGCCCGCCAGCGCGCGGAAGCTGGCGATGTCGCTGCCGCAGGCGGGCAGCTACCGCTTCACGGTCGCGGCCGTCAACGCCGTCGGGACCGGCGCCGCGTCCGCGCGGAGCAACCTCGTCACCGGGCGCTGACGCCCCACGGGGTCCGGGCCGGTCAGGGGACGACGAGGGTGCGGGCGCCGCGCCCGGCGGCCATCTCGGCGAAGGCGTCGTCGATGCCGTCCAGCCCGACCGTGCCGGTGACGAGCGCGCCCAGGTCGAGCCGGCCCTCGGCGGCGAAGTCGAGCACCCTGGGGATGTCGGTGAGCGGGTCGGTGGAGCCGTAGACACAGCCCTGCAGCGTCCGGGCGAAGTGGAACAGCTCGAGCGGGCTGAACGAGACCTGCGTGTCCTTGCCGCCGATGCCCACGACGGTCGTCACGCCGCCCCGGCGGGTCGAGGCCCAGGAGCTGCGGATCGTCTCGGCCAGGCCGACGCAGTCGAAGGCGTGGTCGGCGCCCCGCCGCTCGGTGAGGCCGCGGACCTGCTTGGCCAGCTCGCCGCCGGCCTCCAGCACGTCGGTGGCGCCGAGCGTGCGGGCGAGCTCGAGCTTGTCGGCTGAGCGGTCGACCACGATCACCTGGCCGGCGCCGGCGAGGCGGGCGCCCTGCACGACCGACAGGCCGACCCCGCCCAGACCGACGACCAGGACCGACTGGCCGGGCCGGACCCGGGCGGTGTTGAGCACGGCCCCGACGCCGGTCATGACCGCGCAGCCGACCAGCGCGGCGTGCTCGAGCGGGACCGCGTCGGGCACCGGCAGCACGGCCCGCTCGGAGACGACGGTCTGCTCGGCGAAGCCGCCGGTCGACAGGCCCGGGTAGACGTCCTGCCCGTCGACGGTGGCGTACGGCCGCGCCGCCGCGTCGCTGGACCGCTCGCACAGCCAGGGCTCGCCCTGCCCGCAGAACCAGCACTCGCCGCACGGCGGCGCCCAGCACAGCACGACCCGGTCGCCCGGCTGCGTCCGCGTGACGCCGTCGCCGACGCTGACGACGGTGCCGGCGGACTCGTGGCCGAGCACGACCGGCATCGCCTGCCGCAGCGTGCCCCTCGCGAGCGACAGGTCGCTGTGGCAGACGCCGGTGGCGGCGATCGCGACCCGCACCTGGCCGGGGCCGGGCTCGGGCAGGTCGAGCCAGGCGAGGCGCAGGCTCTCACCCGGGGCGGACAGGACGGCGGCGCGGACCACGGGGCTCCTTCGGGACGGGCGGTCGAGCCTACGGACGCCGGACCCGGGGTAGGCGGACAGCACGTGCCCCACCGTCCCGAGGAGACCCGTGACCGAGCCCGAGACACCTCGCCCCGCCGGCTACGACGCCCGTGAGGGCTCCGGCGACCCGGAGACCGACCCGGCCGCCGTGGGGGAGGTCAGCTTCGAGGAGCCCGATGCCGACGGCGGCGCCGTGCCGGACGGCCCGGCCTCCTGAGGGGCCGACGCCGACCCGGCTGACCGCTGGGCGTCGAAGAAGTACGCGCCCAGCGTCCCCGCGAGCGCGGCGAACACGCCGACCGAGTACGTGAGCAGGGCGACGTCGAGCACCCGCAGCAGCCCGTCGTCGAGGTCGAGCGACTCGCCGGCGATCGTCGCGCGCGCGGCGGCGTACAGCGCGTCGCCGTAGTCGTCGAAGGAGCCGAGCGTGTAGAGCAGCTGGCTGCTCGCCAGCACCACGATGGCGCTCAGTGCCGCGACCCAGGCGAGCCGGCTGCCGAGGATGCGCCCGGCCGACCGGGACGACCGGACGGCGGAGCTGACGACGCCGCCGGCCCGCACCACGCGCAGCACCCGGCCGGCGCGCACGAGGCGCAGCAGCGCCAGGCCGCGCAGGAAGCGCAGCATCGGCAGCAGCAGGAACGCGACCTGCCACCAGTTGCGGCGCAGGAAGCGCCAGCGGGAGGGCGCGAGCCACAGGCGCAGCAGGAACTCGGCGACGAACACCACCCACAGCACCCAGCCGACGACCGTGAAGGCGCGCGAGACGCCGGGCGAGCTCGCGACGTTCTGACCGAGGACGACGAGCAGGAACAGCAGGCCGAGCACGCTCATCGGCGTGTCGAGCCGGGCGGCGAGCAGCTCGACGCCCCGCTCGCGGTCCCGCGGCTCCCGGCGGCGCAGCGTGCCGAGGCTGTCGGTCGCCAGCTCGGCGTCGTCGGCGAGGGCGGGAGCGGAGGGCATGTAGCAGGGCGTACCCGTCCGTGCACCGTGCCTGCCGCCTCACTCCAACGGCGGTGGCACCGGCGCGCCCTCGCGGCGGCCGAGCGTCACGCCGGCGCTCGCGACGCTGACGAGCAGCAGCGCGCTCACCTCCCGCACGCCCAGCGCCTGCCCGAGCACGGCCAGCCCGGCCAGCGCCGCCGCCGCCGGCTCCAGGCTCATGAGGATGCCGAACACCCGGGTCGGCATCCGCCGCAGCGCGACCATCTCCAGCCCGTACGGCACGACCGACGACAGCACGGCGATCGCGAGGCCCCCGAGCAGGAGCGCCGGTGCGTCGAGCACCGCGGCGGCGCCGGCCGCGCCGAAGGGCAGCACCAGCACGGCCCCGACGGCCAGCGCCACGGCGAGCCCGTCGAGCCCGGGCAGCAGCCGCCCGACGCGGGCGGTGGCCAGGATGTACGCCGCCCAGAACAGCCCGGCGAGCAGCGCGAACGCGAGCCCCGACAGCGGGACACCGCTGGAGGGGTCGGCGCCGAGCAGGACGACCCCGGACGCGGCGAGCAGCGCCCAGAGCCCGTCGACCCAGCGGCGCGTCTGCACCAGGGCGAGCAGCAGCGGCCCGACGAACTCCACGGTCACGGCGACGCCGAGCGGCACGGTGCGCAGCGAGAGGTAGAAGGACAGGTTCATCGCACCCATCGCGCCGCCGAGCAGCGCAGCCGCCAGCCACTGCGCGCGCGTCCAGGTGGACACGGCCGGCCGCAGGACGGCGAGCAGCAGCAGCGCCGACAGGCCGAGCCGCAGCAGCGTCGACCCGCCTGCACCGAGCGAGTCGAACAGCGTGCGGGCGATCGCGCTGCCGATCTGCACGGAGGCGATCGCGCCCAGCACCAGCGCCGCCGGCGGCACCCGGTCGAGCCGGGCGTCGGGCACGGCGCAGCACCTCCGGCGAAGGGTCGGACGGACGCGGCGACGCTAGCCGAGCGCGCGTCGTACGGTGCACCCCCGATCGCCGGAGGAGCCTGCCGATGAAGGTGCCGTTCACCACCGCCGACTTCCTCGACCGCGCCGAGGCCGTCTACCCGCTCCGCACGGGGGTCGTCGACGAGCCGGGGCCGCACCAGGACGGCGGGCTCGGCAGCATGACGTACGGGCAGCTGGCCGCCCGTGCGCGCGGGCTCGCCGCCGGCCTCGACGCCCTCGGCGTGGGCCGGGGCGAGCGGGTGGCGGTGGTGAGCCACAACAGCGCCCGGCTGCTCGAGTCGTTCTTCGGCGTGACCGCCTGGGGCCGGGTGCTGGTGCCGGTGAACTTCCGGCTCAGCCGCGACGAGGTCGCCTACATCGTCGAGCACTCCGGCGCGTCGGTGCTGCTCGTCGACCCCGAGCTCGACGAGGCGCTCGCCGACGTGACGGCGCCGCACCGCCACGTGCTCGGCAGGGCATCGGACGAGGCGCTCGTCCGGACCGGCGTCGAGCCGGTGCCGTGGGAGGACCCGGACGAGGACGCCACCGCCACGATCAACTACACGTCGGGCACGACCGCGCGGCCGAAGGGCGTGCAGATCACCCACCGCAACCTCTGGGTCAACGGCGTCACCTTCGCCCTGCACGCCGGCGTCACCGACCGCGACGTCTACCTGCACACGTTGCCGATGTTCCACGCCAACGGGTGGGGGATGCCCTTCGCGATGGCGGGTCTCGGCGTGCCGCAGGTGGTGCTGCGCAAGGTCGACGGCGCGGAGGTCCTGCGCCGCGTCGAGCAGTACGGCGTCACGGTCATGTGCGCGGCGCCGGCGGTCGTCGCCGCGGTGCTCGAGGCGGCGCCGTCCTGGGAGGGGGCCATCCCGGGCAGTGGCGGCCCCGGCCGCAACCGCACCCGGGTCGTCGTCGCCGGCGCTCCGCCGCCCAGCCGGACCATCCAGCGCATCGAGCAGGAGCTCGGCTGGGAGTTCCTGCAGATCTACGGCCTGACCGAGACCTCGCCGCTGCTCACCGTCAACCGGCAGCGCGCTGAGGAGGACGACCTGGGGGTCGAGGAGCGGTCGCGCCGGCTCGGCCGGGCCGGCATGCCGGCGCTCGGCACGCGGATCACCGTCAGCGACACCGGTGAGGTGCTGGCCCGGGGCAACACGGTGCTCGAGGGCTACTGGGAGCAGCCCGAGGCGACCGCCGACGCGCTCGAGGACGGCTGGTTCCACACCGGCGACGGCGGCACGCTCGACGACGAGGGCTACCTGACGATCAGCGACCGCAAGAAGGACGTGATCATCACCGGCGGCGAGAACGTCTCGTCGATCGAGGTCGAGGACTGCCTGTTCAGCCACCCGGCGGTGGCGGAGGTCGCCGTGATCGGTGTCCCGTCCGAGCGCTGGGGCGAGACGATCACGGCGCTGGTGGTGCTCGCCGAGGGCGCCTCCGCGGACGAGAGCGAGCTCATCGCCCACTGCAAGCGGCGCCTGGCCGGCTACAAGGCGCCGACGTCCGTCGAGCTCCGCGAGGCCATCCCGCGCACCGCGACCGGCAAGGTGCAGAAGTACAAGCTGCGGCAGCAGTACTGGGCGGGGCAGGAGCGACAGGTCAACTGAGCGAGCGGCTTGACGTATCGACTGCCGATGGTGTCGACTGTCGACAACAACGACCGTCGATGGGGGCGTCATGCGGGTGCTGCAGTGGTCACGGACCGACCAGGTCCTGCTCGAGGGGCTCCTGTGGGCGCTGCCCGGTGCGGCGCTGCTGCAGGTCGGGGTGCAGCTCGTCCAGGCGGTGCGCGGGAACGCCCTGAGCTCGCAGGGCCACGTCCCGGACGCCCTCGTGAGGGTGTCCGAGCCCGTCGTCGGGCCGCTGTCGGGCACCGTCGTGGTGGCGGACCCGACGGCCGCCCAGTACGCCTGGTCGCTGGTGCCGTCGGTGGTGCTGCTGGTCCTCGCGCTCGTCGTGACCCGGCTGCTGCTCGGGGTGGTGCGCGGGCTGCGCGACGGCGACCCGTTCACCCGGGCCAACGCCCGGCGCCTGCGCGTGCTCGCCGTCGTGGTGGTCGTCAGCGGTGTCCTGGTGCCGATCGTGCGGACGATGGCGCACGACGTCGTGCTCGACCCGCTGCTGCCCGACGGCCCGCGGACCGCGACGCTGCAGCTCGACCTGTGGCCCGCCCTCGGCGGCATCCTCGTCGGCTTCCTCGCCGAGGTGTTCGCCCGTGGCGCCCGGCTCCGCGAGGACGTCGAGGGGTTGGTCTAGTGCCGGCCGAGGACGCCCACCGGGTCGTCTGCCACCTCGACGAGCTGCTCGAGCGGTCCGGCATGACGCTCACCGACCTGGCCCGCGCGGTCGGTGTCACGGTCGTCAACCTGTCCGTGCTCAAGAACGACCGGGCCCGCGCGGTGCGCTTCTCGACGCTCACGGCGATCTGCGACGTGCTCGGCTGCCAGCCGGGTGACGTCTTCAGTGTCGCGCCCGCGCATGCAGCGCAGCCGACCCGGGCACGGTCGGACGCATGACCGAGCCGACACCGCAGACCTCCGACAACACGCGCAACGACGCCCCGCAGCCCTCCGGCCTGGAGGAGCCCGGCGTGCGCGGTGGGGACGCGGCGGACCGCATGGACTCGCCGGGTGCGGGTTCCGGCGGGCTGGCCGGCGCCGGCGCCGACGGTGAGACCGGCGCCCGCGAGGCGCTGCGCAAGGACCTCGGTGAGCGCTCGCCCGAGATGGGGACCGAGGAGGGCGACGACCTCGAGCAGGCCGCCGCCATCGGTGAGACCGACGACCCGCAGGGTGGGTCCATCCAGGAGCACGGCAGCCGACCTGCGTAGCGGCCGGTCCGGCCGCAGGCTCAGCGCATGACGACGCGGTGGCTGTTCGCCGACCAGCTGGGACCGCAGTTCCTCGACGCGCCGGACCAGCAGGTCCTGCTGGTCGAGTCGCGGGCGGTCTTCCGCCGGCGCCGGTTCCACCGGGCCAAGGCCCACCTGCTGCTGTCGGCCCTGCGCCACCGCGCCCTGGAGCTCGGGGACCAGGCGGTGTTCCTGCAGGTCGACACCTACGACGAGGCGCTGCGGCAGGTCGGCGACGGCCCGCTGTCGGTCGTGCAGCCGACGTCGTACGCCGCCGACCGCTTCGTGCGCTCGCGCGGGTTCGAGGTGGTGCCGGAGGGACGCGGCTTCGCCACGACCCGCGAGGCGTTCAGCGGCTGGGTCGCCGGCCGCAAGCGCCTGCTGATGGAGGACTTCTACCGCTGGCAGCGGGTGCGCTTCGGCGTGCTCATGGACGGCGACGAGCCGACGGGCGGGCAGTGGAACCTCGACCACGACAACCGCGAGCCGCCGCCCAAGCGCCGCACGCTCGGCCTCGAGGAGCCCTGGCTGCCGGGGGAGGACGACGTCGACGGGCAGGTGCGTGAGGACCTCGACCGGTGGGTGCGCGACGGGCTGGTCAGCTTCGTCGGCGACGACGCGCCACGGTGGGCGCCGGCGACCCGCTGGGAGGCGCTGGCCCGGCTCGACCACTTCGTCGAGCACCGGCTCGCCGACTTCGGGCCGACCGAGGACGCGATGCTCGGCGCCGACCCGTGGATGGCCCACAGCGCCCTGTCGCCGGCCATGAACCTCGGCCTGCTGCACCCGCTCGAGGCCGTGCACGCTGCCGAGCAGGCCTACCGCGAGGGGCGGGCGCCGCTCAACAGCGTCGAGGGCTACGTCCGCCAGGTGATCGGCTGGCGCGAGTACATCTGGTCGGTGTACTGGCACTTCCCCGAGGACTACCGCGACCGCAACGTCCTGGCGGCCGACTCCGACCTGCCCGAGTGGTTCCGCACGCTCGACGCCGACGAGCAGGTGACCGCCAACTGCCTGTCCTCGGTGCTGCGCGACCTGCGCGAGCGCGGGTGGGTGCACCACATCCCGCGCCTGATGGTGCTCGGCAACTACGCCCTGCAGCGCGGCTGGAACCCCCGGCAGCTGACAGCGTGGTTCCACGAGGTCTTCGTCGACGGCTACGACTGGGTCATGCTGCCGAACGTCACCGGCATGAGCCAGCACGCCGACGGCGGCCTGATGACGACCAAGCCCTACGCCTCCGGCGGCGCCTACATCAACCGGATGAGCGACTACTGCGGCGGCTGCGCGTACGACCCGAAGGTGCGCGTCGGGCCGACGGCCTGTCCCTACACGGCGGGGTACTGGGCGTTCCTCGAGCGCAACGCCGAACGGCTGCAGGACAACCGCCGCATGCGCCAGCCGCTGCTCGGCCTCGGCCGGCTGGGGGACCTGGACGAGGTCGTCGCGCAGGAGCGCGAGCGGGGCGACGCGCCGCCGTGACCTGACGCTCACGCGACCGCGCCCCCCGCCCCAGCCGTGCGGTCCGAGTCGTGGCCGTCCTCGAGCTGGATGGTCGTGCCGCTGTGGAGTTCGTCGCCCGCCGGCTCCGATCGCCGAAGACGGTCGGCATGGTCACCGGGCGACACGCCGGCATGTCCACGGTGATCACGCCCTTCGCCAGCGCCGGCACCCGGCCTGGCCCGACCCGGCGCCTGAGGCGCCGTAGGTTCGAGCGCATGGAGTTCCGTGAGGTCCTGCGCCGGCGCCGGATGGTGCGCCACTACACCGACCAGCCGCTCGAGCCGGAGGTGGTGGAGCGGGTGCTCGACGCCGCCCTGCGCGCGCCCTCGGCCGGCTTCTCGCAGGGCTGGGCGTTCCTCGTCCTCACCGAACCGGCCGACCGCGCGCGCTTCTGGCCGTACGTCCCGACGCGGGCGACGCAGACGCCGACGATGATGGACGCGCCGCTGGTGGTCGTGCCGCTCGCGCACGAGGCGGCCTACCGCGAGCGCTACACCCGGCCCGACAAGGCGGCCGCCGGGGTGAAGGAGTGGCCGGTCCCGTTCTGGTACGTCGACACCGGCATGGCGGCGCTGTGCATGCTGCTCACCGCCGTCGACGAGGGGCTCGGCGCCTGCCTGTTCGGCATCCAGGCCGAGCAGCGGGAGGGCTTCAAGCAGGAGTTCGGCGTGCCGGAGGAGTACGAGCCGGTCGGCGGGATCACGGTCGGCTACCGCCACCCCGACCTGGCGCCGCAGGACAGCACCAGCGTCGAGGAGCGCCGGCGCCGCAAGGACGACGTCGTCCACCGGGGCCACTGGTGAGTCGAGCGGTCGTCCTGCTGCGCGGCATCAACGTCGGTCCCCACAACCGCATCTCGATGCCCGACCTGCGGGCCGTCCTCGAGCGCGTCGGGTGCCGGGAGGTGCAGACCCACCTGCAGAGCGGCAACGCCGTGGTCGACCACGACGGCACGCCCGCCGAGCTCGAGTGCACGGTCGCCGGGGCGCTGGCCGAGCACGGCCTGCCGGTGCCGGTGATGGTCCGCACCGGCGAGCAGCTCGCGCGCGTGGTCGAGCGCAGCCCCTGGCACGACCTCGACCCCAAGCTGTTCCACGTCGCCTTCCTGTCCGGCGACCCGGATCCGGCGAAGGTCGCGGCGATCGACCACGAGGCGCTGCTGCCCGAACGCGTCGCCGTCGGCGAGCGGGTGCTCTACCTCGACTACGCCTTCGGTGCCGGTCGCAGCAGGGGTCTCGACCGGCTGCGCGTGGGTGCGGACGCCACCGCCCGCAACTGGCGGACCGTGCAGGCCCTGCGCGATCTCGCCGCGGGCTGACGGTGTGCGGGTCCGCACGGGCGCCGTGGTCCGCGTCACGGGGATGCCGACGGGCTGAGCAGCGGGCCGGCTCCTATCCTGGGGTGTGACCTCAGCTCCCGCGCTCGCGCTGCTCACGGCCACGACCGTGCGCATCGAGGACCCGGGACCGCTGCTCGCCCTGCTCCCCGAGGACGGCGCGCTGGCCTGGGTCACCGGCGGTGAGGGCCTGGTCGGCTGGGGTGAGGCGGCCCGCCTCGACGTCGACCCCACCGCCGTCCGCGGCGCCGACCGGTTCGAGCTGGTCGAGCAGTGGTGGCGCGCGCTGACCGACGACTGCGACGTCGTCGACGACGTCCGGCTGCCCGGCACCGGACTCGTGGCCTTCGGCTCGTTCGCCTTCGACGGCGACCGGGCGTCGTCCGTGCTCATCGTCCCCGAGGTGGTCGTCGGCTGCCGCGGCGGCACCTGGTGGACGACCCGCATCAGCTCGGGGCCGGCCGGTCCCGCGCCGCGCCCGGTCACGCCGGTGCGTCCGCCCGGGGCCGTCCGCTACGCCGACGGCTCGCGCAGCAGCGCCGGCTGGACGTCGGTGGTCGGCGAGGCCGTCGAGCGCATCGCCGCCGGCGACGTCGCCAAGGTCGTGCTGGCCCGCGACCTCGAGGCCCGCACCGAGCAGCCGCTCGACGTCCGATGGCCGCTCCGGCGCCTCGCGGCCGACTACCCCGAGTGCCGCACGTTCGCCGTCGACGGGCTGTTCGGCGCGACCCCCGAGGTCTACGTGAGCCTCGAGCACGGGGTGGCGGTCAGCCGGGTGCTGGCCGGCACGATCCGCCGCAGCGGCGACAGCCAGCGCGACGTCGAGCAGGCGACCTCGCTCGCGCGCTCGAGCAAGGACCTCGAGGAGCACGAGTACGCCGTGCGCTCGGTGGCGGAGGCGCTCGCACCGCACTGCGACGCCGTCGAGGTCCCGGCCGAGCCGTTCGTGCTCCACCTGGCCAACGTCATGCACCTCGCGACCGACGTGCGCGCGTCCGTCGTCGACGGTGCGTCCTCCCTCGCGCTGGTGGCCTCGCTCCACCCGTCGGCGGCCGTCTGCGGGACGCCGACCGCCGCGGCCATGGGTGTGATCCGCGACCTCGAGGGGCTCGACCGCGGCCGCTACGCCGGACCGGTCGGCTGGACCGGCGCCGACGGCGACGGCGAGTGGGGGATCGCCCTGCGCTGCGCGGAGGTCGACCCCGACGACCCGCGCCGCCTGCGGCTGTTCGCCGGCTGCGGCATCGTGGCCGGCTCCCGGCCGGAGCAGGAGCTCGCCGAGAGCGCCGCCAAGCTCGTCCCCGTGCGCGACGCCCTGCACGGATGAGCGCCCGGTAGCGCCGGGCGGTACCGGGCCCGACGCCAGCCGACCCCGCCCCAGCGGGCACCCGCCTGACCCGGCGCCGCGCCTGCGACGTGCTCGCCGTCGTCGTGGCTGCGGCGGTGACGGCCGGGCTGCGCGCCGCCGGCCTGGGCTCAGGCGGGGGTGCGCCACGTCGACCGGACGGACCACCGT
>Ga0210040_10000453_pt1 | contig 69198 bp, 55 predicted proteins | sample CryGeyCG12114_NA_FD_185462 | JGI IMG/M metagenome (GOLD analysis project Ga0210040, IMG submission 185462) | Groundwater microbial communities from aquifer - Crystal Geyser CG19_WC_8/21/14_NA (SPAdes) (version 2) | ecosystem: Environmental > Aquatic > Deep subsurface > Groundwater | place: USA...
CTCGGTCACCTCGGGCTCGGTCACCTCGGGCTCGGTCACCTCCGACTCCGTCGGCTCGGGCTCGGTGACCTCCGGATCCGCGGCCTCCGACCCGGTCACCTCGGGCTCGGCCACCGTGGTGTCCGTGGGCTCCGCGGAGACCTCGGTGCCGACGGAAGGGGTCGACTCGACGGCCTGCGCCGTGGCCGCAGCCCCGCCACCGGCGACGACGAGCGCGGTGGCGCCAGCGGCCACCTTCGCGGCGAGGCCGGCGGAGCCGACCTTGCCCAGCAGGCCGGTGAGAAGTGCGTGCACGAGGTAACTCCCTGGATCGGTGGACGGGGGCGTCATGGTGCTATCGACACCGCCCGGTCTCGCCTGAAGGCGATTCGCTACCGGACCTGACCGTTGACCAGCTGGAGGGAGCCGTGCTGGAACGACTGGGTCAGCCCCCCGGGCGCCTGGTAGGCGTTGCTCGTCGGGTAGCCCAGCCGGCCGTTCTCCCAGCCCTGGGCCGCCCACGCCGCGAAGAAGGGCGACGAGACCGCGCACCCGGGGTAGGTGCGGACACGGATGTCGCGGACGCCGACCGGACCGCTCGAGTACACCGCCCCGCCCTGGAAGAACTGCCCGCACCCGCCGTCACGCAGCCCGCAGAACAGCGCCGACGTGGGAAAGCCGAGCGGGCCGCCCTCCCAACCGGTGGCTGCCCAGCCCACCCGGAGCCCGTCGGGCACGGCGAAGACGCCGGCGGCTGAGGAGTAGATGGCGCCGCCCTGGAAGTGCTGCCCGCACCCGCCGTCCCGTAGGCCGCAGAAGGCTGCACCCGTGGGCGGACCCAGCTGCCCGCGCTCCCAGCCGAGGGCCGCCCAGCGATCACGGATGGCGCCGGGGACGACGTGGGTCTCGCCCCGGGCCTCGTACACCGAGCCACCTCGGAAGTGCCGCCCCGCCCCGCCCTGCACGGTCGTGAAAGGGTCGCTCACCGGCAGACCCAGGACGCCCTGCTCCCAGCCCTGGGCCGCCCAGCTGTCGTACACGTCCCCGCGGACCACGTGGCCACCCGTCGCCGGCGACCAGTACACCGAGCCGTCCTCGAAGTGCTCGCCACAGCCGCCACCGCGCAGGCCGCAGAAGACGCTCGAGGTCGGCAGCCCGAGCGACCCGTGCTCCCACCCCTGGGCCGCCCACACGTCGAGCACGGGGCCGTACGTGGCCGACGGCCTGAGCCCGGGCACCGCGTAGACCGACCCGCGCTGGAAGCGCTGCAGGCAGGTGCCGTACTCCAGACCGCACTCCGGCTGGGCCGTCGGGTAGCCCAGCGGCCCGTACTCCCAGCCGGTGGCAGCCCAGGTGCGCCGCAACTCCTCCGGGACGGCGACCGCACCGGTGGCCGCGGACCAGTAGACCGAGCCGCCGGTGAGGTGCTGCCCGCAACCTCCGTCGCGCAGGCCGCAGAAGGTGTCGGTGGCCGGGTAGCCGAGGTCGCCGTCCTCGGCGCCGACCTCCAGCCAGGCCACGAGCACGTCCTCCTGGGTGAGTGCGTGCGCCCCCGTCCCCGCCGACCAGACGATCTCGCCGTTGACGTAGTCCTGGACGCGACCGCCACCGGTGCGCGTGCAGTCCTCCGCGCCGAGGGCGGCGCCGAGCACTCCGCTCGGGCCGCCCAGCGACGCGTACGTGGCCTCGATCGGGCTGGGCGCGGCAGCCGACGCCACCCCGGGCGCGGCCAGCAGTCCGGCCGCCATGACCACCGCCGCGACGACCGACCACCGACGACGCGACCACCTCGACACCGACACGCCACACCCCCGCCTCGCGCAACGACCGGCGCTCCTGGGAGCGAGGTGTGCGGCGGCAAGGTAGCCGGATGACCGGCGTCGGCGGAGGCCCTGCTCGGGGCGGCGTCGAGTCGACTCGGAGCGGTGTGAGGCGACGTGATTCCGTCACTGTCTACGACATGGGGTGTCAGCGATGACGCTCGCATGTCGCGTATCCACAGGGGCGGGACAGACGAAGTCGCGGCTCGGACGGGCAGAATCAGGTGGTACCCCCAGCAGCACCGAAGGCGCCCACGGCGGGTCCATGAGGGCGTTCGACGCGAAGGTGGCGGATGTACTTGCCCACGCCAGTCGATGGAGTTAGCCCTCGCTTGTTCAAGTTCTTGATCGCCTGACGAACCCAGGTTTCGCGAGCAACTCCGAGCCAGTCCTCGCCGTAGACTTCGCGGGCGTGGTCAAGCAGACGGAACGACGGATGCTCCTCCAGGAGGGCTAGTAGGTTCCGCTCAATCGCAGCGGTCCCGGCTGCTTCCAATCGGCGCTCGTCCTCGACGAACAGGTCATCCGTCTTGAAGAGGGCAAACTCCTGCTCTGCGTCGTCCTCCGCCTCAAACTGGACTTTGCGCCACGCCTTCTGCGCCTGGGCAAGCGCGTCTGCGAACACCCACACTCCGTGCGGGCTTCGCGTCGTGAAGACGAGGTGGTACAGCGGTAGATGCCTTCTTCGGGTATGGACCGGGACTGAAACCACTGTGCTGTTCGTGTCACGACCGAGGCGAGTGGCGTACTCCTTCACGACAGCCTGGACCGCCAACTCGGTATGGCCGGTCGCGTCCAGCGTCGCAAGGAAGGTTGCCTGCCACCAGGTTCCCAGCGCAGTATCGAGGCTGCGCAACGCGCTGCGATCTCGCGCCCCCGGCATCAACTGCCCGGCAATGTGACGGATGGCCTTGTCGCTGAGATTCAGCAAGACCTCCGTAGGCGGGCTGACTGCACGGCGCTCCCCAGTCATGGCGGCCACCAGGGTCGTGTACGGGAGGGGGACGCCGAAGGGGTCGAGGAACAGGAAGAGCGGAACGCCGGATGCCCTCGTGATGATGCTGGGGAGGTGCTGCTCGATACCCCCGCGTAACGCGAGGCAACGAACGCCCCTATCGCGGTACTCCTGCACGACCACGCTGAGGGACTGGAAGGCGGCTCGGTCTCTCTCCACGAACACACAGTCCAGAGTTCGGTTAGACAGTCGCATCGCCGTCTCCATCGCCAACACGGGAGATCCGCTGCTGCCGTCGGCATAGCGGCCCGCACCGGCGTAGCCGTCGAAGAACACCACCCGACCGTTGGCGCTTGTTGAACCAGTCATCCCCAGGAAGGGCCGAACGTACTGCGCGAGCAACGCGTGCTTGAGCACCGCTGGGGCCCTGCGCTCTAGAAAGAAGCCTGAGCCGCCCCCCGACATGCAAGACCTCCTGTTCACGGCAGGAGCAACCTGCACACCTCCTCGGTGGCATACATCACCGACAGTGCGCACCTAGGCGATTTCCGGCTTGGACGAAGCGTCTCGCGCTCAGGCAACCGGTAGTTCCGGACCCAGCCGGACGAACCCCCCATCGCAGAAGTCGTCACTCTCGGCGAGGGCCCCCAGCAGGACAGGCTTCCAGTGGTTCATGCGCCGGTTGGAGGCGTGCCACGCCTGGGCGGAGCGCGCCTGCCTTAGCAGCGTCTTGCGCACCTCGCGAGCGCCGTCGTACCTATAAGACGCGTAGTAGTCGTTCCGCTGCTCGTCCATCAAGCCGACTGCATCTCGACGGTAGAACTCCGCCAGATCAAGCAAGTCGAAGTGGTACTTCAAAAGACTGAAAATGTCCGAGTCCATCGATTCCGATTGCTCCACGTCGAAAGAGACGATGACAGCCTCGTCCACTTCGATGCGGCATACTAAGAACCGCTCCGCTGGAAGTCGGTGGATGTACGGGTGCACGAACGCCGGGCTGGCACGGCCTGTGCGCTTGTACCGAGTCCGCTTCCTATTGTTGCAACGCCCACAGGCCGCGATGAGATTGTCCGTAAAGATGGAGAACTCGGGAAACCACTTCTTCGGCAGGTAGTGGTCCACCTGCCCGGCAGAGTTGTACCCACATAGACAGCAGATGCCGAGACTCGCTTGGAGGACTTCCGTCCTCACCGACTGGAATGCCACCCTGCCGAGAACATCCCAGTTGCCCCGAAGCAGGCTGGCATCCTCACCTTTCTCATCCGCAAGGATCGGCATCGGCACCGTCGTCGTGGACAACGAGGTGCCGTAGGACCGGTACGCCGACTTGACCTGGGGCGCTAGTCGACCGAGTTCCGTTGTCTCCAGGGAGACTCTCGCTGCGGCCACCTCGTCGTACAGCGCACTATTGTCTCGCAGTGGGGCAGTCTGGGACAGCACGAGTCAGTTGCCTCGGCTCAGGTAGTTCTGCACGAGGGCGCGCGCTTGGTTACTCATGCCGTTATCGAAGAGGTCGTCGATCTCATCCAAGGAGAGTCTGCTGGCAAGGTCGGCCAGAACGCCCTGGTAGTCCGTGGCACTGCTGTCGAGGGAGAAAATCTGGCGCGTGATGACGCCTACACCCTCGCCATACGTCTCGATCGACGCGGGCCGCACCGTAGTTTGGTTTCCCAGGCGTTCGAGCACCTGAACGTACCTAGCCGGAACCTCTTGTACGACGACGGGGCTGTGAGTCGCGATGACAGCAAAGGAATCATAAGCATCCAAGAGCGACTGGATTGCCTTGAGCAAGGCCGCCATGAGGGGTGGGTGCAGGTGAGTTTCTGGCTCGTCGATCAGGACGAGCGATCGCTGACGTAGGTGTGCAGCCAACTGGGTGACGATGTTGACCACGATTTTGTGGCCTGTGCTGAGGATCTTGAATCCTTCAAGGGCGCGCTCCGCTTCCAGCCCACGCCCCAGGTCCCGTAGATCAACGCCGATGCGCCCGAAGGAAGGCTCCTGCGCCAACAGGTCGAGCGCCCTTGTGAGGTGTGAATGCTCCTCGCGGAGGCCCGCCTCTCTCAGCGCTACGGCAAACTCTTGTTCGATCTCGTCGATCGTCTTTAGGATCTGGCCTTGCTGCACGCCCGCATCGGTGACCTGAACCAGGTCCGTCTCCACCGCATCTTTGGACGCTTCACGACTGCCAACGAACTTGCGCAAGCCGCAGTAGACGTAACCGAAGACCTCGGTACGCCCATGTGCCTCTTCTATACGCGTACTTCTCGGGGTAGGCGTCTTGAACGTATCAAACGCGCTGTAGGAGACGGCAACAACCGCTCCAAAGGTTGTGTCGTCGCCCGTCAGACGCGCTTGCCCCGTTCGGTCTTTCGAGGCGCCGTAGCCGCTGGCGGCCACAGCGAGGTCAGCCAGTAACCGAGTCTTACCTACACCGTTGTACCCGATCAGTACGTTGCATCTTCCCGGCAGGTCGGCCGCATCGTCGAAAGAGAACGGGACACGGAGCGGAAGCCCGCCAGGGGACCCCTCGAAGGCGAATGAAAGTACGCCGGTGGCAACGCTCTCTCCTCTGAGGAGGCGTCTACCGGCCTCTAGCGCGTTGGTGGCCTGACCAAACCGAAGGAGTGAAGTGGACCAGCCATCCTCGGTCTTGAAGTCATCTTCGATCGCGGCATTAGCCGCAGCGTCCCGCATGGCGCTCAGGTACGCGCGTCGATGCTCCGTCGGGACGCCAGCGATAACCTCGTAGTAGGCCAACTCTTGGCCGAGAGAACAGTAGTCTGCACCTAGGACTTCGAAGGAAGATTCCAGTGGCGTCTGACCTGATGTTTGACCTCTTTGGAGAATCTTGACCTGGCCAAGTTCGTACTGCTGCGTCGACGACAGCACCAACGTGGCGTCGAATAGCGTCTTGTAGTGGAAGTCGTCCCAGTCGTCGCGGCGCAAGGTGACATGTGGGAAGGACCTGGGACTCACTGAGTCAAACCGGCCTGCAACTAGAAACTGCATGTCGGCTCCCTTCCAAGGTCCCCGGATCCATCAATACCTGCTCCGCTTCGATCGTCAGCATAGCGAGAGCGCGCCCCGTCGTCCGGAAGCCGCTCGGGCGCTTGCTTGAGAGCGTCCTAGTCAAGCAAACTCCGGCCGCCGACGCTCACTGTCAATCGCTTGCATCGTCCCATAGGCGTTGGGCGCCAACCTGCCTACGCCCTGTGGAAATCTGCCGCTGTCGTGACGGTCGCTTTGGAACAGTGCCAGGAATGCTTGAGGTCTGGTTCAGCACCGCGCGCATCACCCTGACTTGCCATGCGTGCGGCCGAGTCCCGATGGACGAGGTGCTCGCACACCGGCACCCGGCCTCCACGGGGACCTTGCAACTGTGCTGGCGACCTGCACTCGGTGCAGGCACCCATCGCTGCATCGCTTAAGCCCTGATCGCGACCGACGGCTGTGGCCCTACGCCAAGCGACCGACCGGGTCCTGAGGCGCCGAGCGTCACGGCTCCCTAGCGGTCGCCTGCCACAGCCCAGCCGCCAGGAGGATGAGGCGCACCGATTACGCAGCCCGGTCGGGCGTTTCGTCGGATCTATTGGTCATGATGGCTGCAACGGAACGATTCCCGGGGGGCGTGCATCGTGGCAGCAGGGGCTGGAGACACGTACTGGGAGAAGCGCGCTCTACCGAGCGTGTTCAAGCACGAACTGCTGCGAAAGTACGTGCCGCAGTTCGCGGGCATGACAGGTACATCGAGTGACGGTCGGCGCATCGTCTTTCTGGACGGCTACGCGGGCCGGGGCCGCTACGAGGACGGTCGTCCCGCGTCGGGCGAACTGATCATGCGCATGGCGCAGGATCAGTACGAGAGCGTCAGCCTGGCGTGGAGTTGCTGGTTCGTGGAGAAGGACAATGCGTCGGCAACTGCCCTATCAAGCGTGGTCGCTGAGTACGCGGCTCGCGGCGTCACCGCCCGAGCCCACCACGGCGACGTCTTGGACGTGTGGGACCAAGTCGCCGCGGACGCGCCCGGTTGCCCCTTGTTCCTCTTCCTCGACCCCTGTGGGCTGGGAGTCCCCTTCGACCACCTCGTCGGTCTGCTGAACGGGGAGCGACGTCAGAAGTGGCCGCCCACGGAGTTCCTGCTCAACTTCAGCCTCGATGCGGTCCGCAGGATCGGCGGCCTGCTCTCAAGTGAGCGCTCGAACCCGGTGACGCTGGCTCGCATGGATGCAGCGGTCGGCGGCCCTTGGTGGAGGGACCACTTCGCTGACGGGTTCTCCGACGGAGCGGTACAGGCCGTGGTGGATGGCTTCACCATGCGCATCAGTCAGGCAACCGGCATGTTCCTGACCTCGACGCCCGTCCGGAGGGCGCCAAAGCACAAGCCCATCTACCACCTCGTGTTCGGCACCAGGGGTCAGCCGGGTCTGTGGGCGTTCGGCGATTCAGCGGCCCGCAGCGCCAAGGCGTGGTGGGACACCTTGGAAGAGGTTGACGCCGAGCAGGACCCGAGTGCACTGTTCACCGTGACGGCGACGGTTCGCCCGCAACTGGAGTCGGTTGAGGCAGAGGCGGTGCCTCACATCGCGAGCAACCTCGCCAGTCTCCTGGTCGAGCAACCGCGGGGCTTCAAGGTGGTCGATCACACGCTGGCCGTCTTTGGCGACTACTACGGGCAGGTACGGGAACGCGCCGTCAAACTGGCTGTGAAGGATCTTTACGGCCGCGGCGGGACCGCTTCGACTGGGGTTGGACCTAAGCCCCGAGACTTGATTGTGCTGCCACCGGGTGCAGCGACGGCGTCTTGAGCATGCGACGGGCAGGCATCCCGTCATAGACCGTTCCTTCGAGGAGGCGGCCGTTCGCCTTGGGTGTCCTGCCTCCCCATTGCTTGAAAAAGAACGGCACTGCCGCCGCTGTGCACGCATCCCGCAGACCGGCCGCCCACTCAGGCTGCATGGGACGATGATTCGGGCCGGACTCGCCGCCTGCGATTACCCAGTCGATGCGATCGAGGTTGATGCCGTCCAAAGGACCCAGGAGTGGCTCGCACGAAAGGAAGCGGATAGCCGCCGGTACTTCGCGCAGTTCGTCGACGCGATCGAGGGCGTCTGCATTCTCAACGCTGACCCCGACCCAGAGGTTGTCAGGCCAATCCAGTCGGTCAGCAACCTTGCGCAGGCGTGCCGCCCGCTTGGTCAGCATCTGGTAGGTGTGCTGCGGCGTTTCAGCCATAACAGCGAATACATCGCGGACGAAGGAAAGCGGAACCTTGCCATGCAGCAGGTCGCTCATACTGTTCACGAAGACGAGCCTGGGCTGCTTCCAGGTGTAGGGCGCACGCAGGGAGTGGGGATGCACAGTGACCCCGAAGCCCGGTCCGCTTGTACGGGGATCTCCGTCCACCTGATACTTCTCGGCACCCATGGCCTTTAGCCTCTTCGCAAGCGTCAAGGCATAGCAGTTGTCACACCCAATAGAGACCTTGTCGCAGCCGGTGGTCGGATTCCACGTAACTTCGGTCCACTCGATACTTGTCCCGTTGGCCAAGATCGTCCACCTCTTCCCCGTGTCAGTGCGGTCCCACGCTAACGGGTAGAAGCAGTCACGGACTCCCGCAGACGTTGGTTGCGATCATGCGTTCGCCCACAGTCGCCCCGCCGTACCCTCGTGCCCGGCCTGCCCCCGCAACCTCGCCCGATCTGCCGGACTCCTCCGCGGTTCGCTCGTTTGACCGTGGACTGACCGTACCTCATAATCGAACGCATGTTCGACTAATGCTCGCGCCAGCGTCCTCCCACGGATACCCCAACCACTTCACTTGGCTGTCCCGGGACCGCTGTACGCGGAGGTAGTGTCCGCCGGGGCGGGGTGGCCCCGTCCCATCTCGCGGGGAGGTCCGGGTTGGCGACGACGAGTGCAGAAGAGGTCGTCCGGCGCCTGGTCTCCCGGGACAACGCTCGGACCGAAGCGGATGTACAGGCAGACATCTACGCGCTGCTGACTGGCTGGCTCAACTTGCAGCCCGACCAGGTTGTCCGGCTGGAAGTTCCAACAGGCGACGGAACGCGAAGGCGCCTCGATGTTGCCGTCGGGCACTGCGTCATTGAAGTCAAGAAGGACCTCCGGCCCGGCGGCATCCGCCGAGACGCCGAAATCCAGTTGGCGGGGTACGTCGTCGATCGAACGGCCCTGCATCAGCAGCGCTACGTCGGCGTCCTCACCGACGGTGCGGACTGGGTCCTCTACGACCTCCGAGACGATGAACTCGTTCCCATCGCCACTCTGATCGCGAGCGCGACCGACCCGGACCGGCTGCTGAACTGGCTGGAGGCCATCCTCGCTACCGAGTCCGGGGTTACGCCGACGCCAGGAGAGATCAACCAACGCTTAGGGGCCTCGTCCCCCGCGCATCTCCTCGATCACGCTGCGTTGAAGGATCTGTACGACAAGGGTCAGGACCTGCCTGAAGTGCGGATGAAGCGGACCTTGTGGGCACGCCTGCTCCGCACCGCGTTCGGTTCCGCGTTCCGCAACGACGACTCGACCTTTATCGACCACACGCTCCTCGTTATGACCGCGGAGATCATCGCGCACGCCGTAGTTGGCATCGACGTGTCCGCCGCGAGCGACATTACGCCCACCGCCTTAATCTCCGGCACCGCCTTCGAGGATTCCCAAGTCCGCGGCGTCGTGGAGGCGGACTTCTTCGACTGGCTCTTGAACGTCAATGGTGGCGAGGCGTTCATCCGAACTCTCGCCGACCGCATCTCCCGGTTCGACTGGTCCCATGTGGAACACGACGTGCTCAAGCACCTCTATGAGTCCGTCATCATCGCCGAAGAACGAGCCAGCCTTGGGGAGTATTACACCCCCGACTGGCTGGCTGATCGCATGATCGATGCCACAGTCACCGACCCACTGAACCAGCGGGTACTGGATCCGTCCTGCGGTTCAGGAACCTTCGTATTCCACGCTGCACGCGCATTCCTCGCAGCCGCAGAGGCAGACGGGATGCCGACCGGGAAAGCAGTACTGGAACTGACGAGACGGGTCATTGGCATGGAGATCCATCCAGTTGCCGTGACCCTCGCGCGCGTCACCTACTTGCTCGCTATCGGCTCTGACCGGCTTCGTGCGCCCGACCGCCCTGCCATCTCCGTCCCCGTTTACCTGGGGGACTCTTTGCAATGGGAACAGAATAAAGACCTATTTCGCAGCGACGACCACGTATCCATCAGCACCACCACCGACGAACTCACCGGAGAGGGTGGCGGCGGGCTCTACGGTGCGGAGAACTTGGTGTTCCCGCGCTCGGTCCTGCGCGACGCGGGATCATTCGACCGACTTGTATCCGAAATGGCGGACAAGGCGCTAGACACGAGTAAGAGCCTCGACCGCACCCTTGTTGACCCCATCCTCCGGCGGCAAGGAGTCGATGCCACCGACCACCAGACGCTTCGAGAGACCTTTTCCGTCATGCGCCTGCTCGCCCGGACCGGCAGGAACCACATCTGGGGCTACTACGTCCGCAACCTCATCCGCCCAATCTGGCTCACCGAGCCCAACAACCGGGTTGATGTGCTCATCGGCAACCCACCGTGGCTGCGCTACTCGAAAATGACTGCGGCCATGCAAGACCGCTACAAGATGCTGTGCGAGCCCCGCCAACTACTCTCCGGTGGACTCGGCGCTTCCGGTCGAGACCTATCAACACTTTTCGTGGTTCGGGCCGTCGAGTTGTACCTGCGCACTGGAGGCACGTTTGCCTTCGTCATGCCGCACGGAACCCTGACCCGGCTGCCGCACACCGGCTTCCGCTCCGGACGCTGGTCCCCGAACGACGTCCAGACCGCGAGCCTGGATGTTGCATTCGACGTGTCGTGGGACCTCTCCAAGGCACCAACCGGATTTCCGATGGTGTCGTGCGTCGTCCGCGGCGACCACACCAGCGGCTCTGGACGTCGGATGACAACAGAGGTCCTCCGATGGTCCGCGCGATCAGCGTCCGCGATCGGGACCTGGGACGCCGTCGCCGACCGCTTCACCATCGAGCCCGGCTCGGTCCAGGCCATCGACTCGACGACCGACATCCCGTCCTCGCCCTACAAGCGCCTGTTCCGTCAGGGGGCCATCTTCGTGCCCCGAGTGTTGTTCGTGGCCGAGGACGCAGCAGCGGGACCCTTGGGCGCTGGAGCGGGGCGTCGCCGGGTCAAGTCGCGGAGAACTACGACAGAAAAGGCGCCTTGGAAGACAGTTGAGTCGATCGAGCGGCCAGTCGAGTCGGAGTTCGTTCGACCTATCCACCTGGGGGAGACGGTCGTCCCATACCGTGCACTGAATCCGCTCCTGGCAGTATTGCCCGTCCGCCCCGATCGGATCATGGTTCGCGGCCAAGTCGAAGACCATCCCGGACTGAACGCTTGGTGGGAGGACGCGGAGACCCGCTGGGAGGCAAACAAGTCGAGCGCGGACAACTCGACACTCCTTGAGCGGCTCGACTTTCATGGCCAGTTGTCTGCGCAACTCCCGACCGCCGGGCAGCGGGTTGTCTACTCTAAGTCCGGCAACACCTTGGCCTCTGCACGGCTGGATGATTCTGCCGTGCTGATTGATCACAAACTCTATTGGGCGCCGGTCCGGTCCATCGGTGAGGGCCGCTATCTCACCGGCATTCTCAACTCGCGGACGCTTCTTGAGCGCGTGACGCCACTCCAGGCGTTGGGCTTGTTTGGCCCTCGCGACTTTGACAAGAACGTCTTCAGCGTTCCGTTCCCGGCTTTCGACGAGTCGAACCCCGACCATCTCGACCTCGTTGCTCGGGTGTCCGAAGCGGAAGCCGTTGCTGCCAGCGCGAGCATTGAAACCGACTTCAAGAGAACTCGGGCAAGCGTGCGGTTAGCACTGTTGAACGCGGGCATCGCGGAGGTAATCGAGAAGATCGTCGGCAGGATCTTGCCTGCCGTCGTCTAGGCCATGCTCGGCTCCATCACCTGATCGGGTGAACGAACCGTCGCAATCGGGCGCGGCGTTGCCGCTTCTCGGACTCGAACGTATGTTCGTGTCGAGCGTGGTGTTGGGACGGCGCACGCTCACTCGCTGACAGCGGTGGCCGGTCCCGCGCGCCCGCGGCTCACCCCAATGACCGCTCGGAGTCCGACATGAGTTCGCACGCCTCCCCGGAGTACACCGCCGCTCTGGTCGTTGTAGAGCAAGCGTTCCCGTTAGATCCCAGGGTCTGGAAACACGTCGACGCCAAGCACCAGCGGGTCGACTTCGACCAGATGCTTGGAGACACCACATTCTCCTCGCAGGAGCGGTTGATGCTGGAGGTTGCCGCCAGCATGTGGTCAGACAGCGCGCACCCGACAATGCTGGGCGTCCTGGCCGACAGCCTCGGCGACGACTGGCTCGAAGTTCTGCTTCGTGCACTCATCGCGTCCCGTAGCGCGCAGGTGCTCTCCAGGTCGACCACCGGACCCGCCTAACCGCATGCAGGGCGCGGGACCTCCCGACGCCTGCCCCCCCCCCCCCCCGCGACGCGAGGCGTGGTCTGTGCGGGGCCAGAAGGGTCCCCGGAGGGAGAGGTTCGCGTCGTACACCGACTCCAGCAGATCCTTGAGTGCGCGCTGGTACTGCCGGGCGTGGTCGGGTGTGAACGGCTCGGCGCCGAGATGTCCCCAGGTCGCATGAGCCGAAAGCAAGCCCGATAGAGCCTCACGTAGGTCGCCGAGAAGGTCCGCGTCGATGTAGAGCCCTGCGCGTCCGTGGGTGTATCCGGGACCTTCCCAACGCGAGTCCTGCCTCAACTCGCGGCGGCTAGCCGCAGCGGATCGACGCGCGTCGTTGCGCTTCTGCCACGCCTGCTTGACGGCCGCTCTGCGGCAGTTCTCGCAGTAGGGACTGCGACCACTCTCCGAAGGCAGCAGGGTCAGGCAGTCAACGCACCGCGGGTTGCCATTGACGTCGAAGGCTGGGGCGCCCCGCGAGCCACCGCGCAGCGGCTTAGCACCTGGAGTACGAATCTCGATGCCATCTGGGGTTACGTGTCTGATCTGAGGTGTCATCGGTAGGACTGGTCTAACTGAACGGTCGACGAAGGGCGAGGCACGCCTTCAGTGAGCCGGTTCGCGCCGAACGTCCGCCCTCCAGCCACCTGGCTCCATCCCTCCGCTTGGTGTGTCATCGGTTGCGCCACAGGTCAGAACTGGTCGTGCTCGGAGTGATGGCCTTTACGTGACTACCGATTTCAACTCCGCCTCGTCTGCCCTGCCCAGCCGTGGTCGTTCACCCGATAGGCGACACCCGTCACCCATCGGAGTGGCGACTAACAGGCGCCTCCTGAGCGGTACTGACGATCAAACCTATGACTCGGTCAGCGACCTCTCGGTCCGGACAGCACGGGCTGCCCGGCGACGCCTCGCCATCGTGCCGTCCCCTGCACCCGCTCCGGCGGAGGCACGCACGGGCCGGCCAACAGGGACCGTGCGTTCTGCCGTCGGCCGCGGCGACGTCGCGGTGATAGGTCCAAGCCGTGTGCTGCGCGTGCCTCTGTCAGGTCGGGACGGCACGGACTTGGGAATCCTGACCCACGCTCTGGTGACGACGCACGCACCGCTGCTAACGACGTTGTCCTCCGAGCAGTTGCTCCGGCGGATGCACGGGCTGGCCCGGAACTTGCTGGACGCCAACTGGAACCGCGAGCGCGTGGTCGCGGCGGAAGCGGTCAGCCTCGCTCACAGGTACCTGACGCGGCTTACTCCAAGCGCACCGTGGCGGCTGCTCGCCGTGGAGTGCGAGACCGGCGACGGGATCGTCGATGTCGTGTGGGTGGACGCAGAAGGCGGCCAAGTCTTCTTCGACGAGTTGAAGACTTCCCGCATCGCCACGCGCAAGGTGCCCGAGGGCTGGCTGGCCCAGGTCCGCCGCTACGCCGCGGCAGGGGCGACTCAGTACCCATCGCTGTTCTTGGGGGTGCGCCTGCTGCCGGTCAACCGGATGCATCTCGCCTGCTTCGTCACACCGAACGGTCTGACCGTCCGTTTGTCCCCAACTTCCTCTGACCCACTGCGTGAGAAGGGCGGCCCCCGGTGACGACTGCAACCAGAAGTGCCAAGAACCCAGAGTTGGAGCGCTCCGTGCTGGCGACTCTCCAGCGCATCCAGACGGAGGACGGGTTCGTCAGCAACCAGGACGTCACCAAGGCTGCGACAGCACTCGGCTGCTCGACCCGTCGCATCCGCCGGATGATCCAGCGTGGATACGTGGAAGCCCCCCGTAAGCCGTGGAAGCCGACCGACGACCTCACCGTCCAGTTGATGCGCCACAAGGGCTCTGTCGCCGAGTTGCACAAGGCCATGTGCCAGCAGGGCGAGAACCCTGGCGTCGGAGTGCGCACCATGCAGCGCTACTTCGCGAAGCACTACGACCAGCGGCTCCTGACCGGAGCGCGAGGGGGCTACGAAGCCCTTCGGGCAAGTCTGCCGACTCTGGAGAGGCAGGTCGAGTCACGCAACGAGGAGTGGGCCATCGACCACACGCTCTTGCCGGTGTGGGTCCGATTGGCCGACGGCACCGTCGTCAAGCCGTGGATGACCACCGTCTTGGACGCTGCCACGCGCATGGTCTTGGCCTTCACGATCAGCCCGTACAGCCCGACGACCGAGGAGTCCGTGGAGACCGTCGCGCTCGCGGCGGAAGGCTTCATCACCGAGGACGGAGTGTTCGTCGGTGGGCAACCGCAAGTGCTCCACTCTGACCGCGGAAGTGACTTGGTCACCCGTGCGATGACGGTTGGGCTCATCGAGCAGGGGACGGGACGCTCGTTCACCGAGGCGTACAGCCCCCAGCAGAACGGCAAGATCGAGCGCTGGCACCGCACCATCAAGGGTGAGGTCTTGCCGCTGCTCCCCGGCTATGACCGCAGCGGCTACCAGCCGCGCGACCCACGGCTCGAACCCCAGCCGGTCTTGAACCCGCAGGGTCTGCTGCCGATCGAGGCGTTCCAGTACGAGGTGTTGAAGGGGCTGCGCGCCTACAACTTCGACCGGCCTCATCGGGCATTGGGCGGGAAGACTCCCTACGCCGCCTGGTGCGCCGACGACGCACCGGTCGTGCAGGGTGACCCACAGGCAATCCGCGCGTCGATGACCCAGGAGATGACGCGCGTCGTCAACCGTGCCCGTGTCCAGTGGGACAACCGGTTCTACCAACTGCCGAACGACCGGGTCTTGGACGGCTACGACGCCGAAACCGGCGAAGCGATCCTCGGAGCACGGTGGCGCAGCATCGTCGAAGGCCGCGCCGTAAGCATCCGGTTCCTGCCCACGCGCGTCGAGTTCGTCGAGGTCTACACCGACGACGGCGAGTACATCGGTCGGGCGCACTGGACTCGCTACCTCGACGCCGCGGAGGCAGCACAAGGAGCCGCTGACCGCCGCGACGCCATCCGAACGTTCCAGACAGCGTTGGAACAGATCGCGGCAACCGACGCCGCCGCCGTACAGGCCCTCAAAGCCGCCGCAACCACTGCGGAACCCAGCGAGGACGACATCACCTACGGCTCACGACCATCGACGACTTTGCGCAAGAAGGCCCAGTCACCGACCACGACCCAGCGGCAGGCCGCCAAACGCGCGCGTGAGCGCACCCAGTTCGAGGTGCTCGGGAACACCGTCGTCGCACGCACCGGCACCGACGACCTCGACTTCTAACTCAGACCGACCGGAGAAGCCTCATGACCAGCCAGAACACCGCGGTGCCGTCCACGCTCAGCCGGGCCGGAGTCTTGCCGCCCCTTCCCAGCAAGGTGGGCCATACCTTCGCCCTCCAGAAGGCGGTCGCTGCCTTTCGGATCATGGACGCGGAACTCGACATCACCTGCTTCGACGGCCCCGCAGGAACCGGGAAGACGACGGCCTGCTCATACGCAGCCGCCGAGTCCGGCCGCACCTGGCGCTACTGCATCCTGCCGTTGCGCGCTAACCCGAAGGATCTGACCGCGAAGGTGTACGAGGCGGTGTTCCAGCGATCGGCTCGCGGGACCGAACGTCAGATGACCAACGTGCTCATCGACCGCCTCTGCGAAGGCGGCATCGGGTTGATCGCCGACGAGGTCCACCACGTCGGTCTCGCCGGTGCACAGCAACTGCGTTACCTCTGGGACCAGGCCGCCCGCCAGGGCGCGCCCTTTCCGATGCTCCTCGTCGGATGCGATGTGCGACGTGAACTGGAGAAAGCCGACGAGGTCCGCAGCCGCGTTGCCCGCTGGGTGTCTTTCGACGTCATCGCCGACCTCGAAGACGTCCAGGCGATCGCTGCCGCTCAGCACCCGCGCCTAGCCGCGACCAAGCCCGACGTCATCGAGAAGATGAACGACCGGGTCGCGCGACGGAGCATCCGCACCTGGCACCAGATCGGCAAGCACATCCCCTACCTGCCAAGCACCGACCCGTCGAACAAGAAGGCCACCGGGCTCACTGCGGAAGACGTACGCCTCCTTCGTTCCCTACTGGGGGACGAGGCAGCATGACCTTCCAGATCACCGAGGCGCCCGAAGGAACGATCCCGCATCGCGTCCTCGCAGACCGAATCCACCCCGACCGACGTGCCCTGCTCGTTCAGTTCTCACCCAACGAGAAGAGGCCCGGCGGGGTTGCTCTCGACCTCTTGCAGGCCATGGGCAAGGACTTCCGCGTCGTCGGAGCGAACAGCGTCCGCAATGACGAACACCGCCTCTACGCACCCATGTGGGCAACGGCGCACGGGATCACCACCGTCGCGGTCCTCGACGCCCAACAGACCCACCCTCGGGTACTCGCGTGGCTTCTTGACCTGCTCCCCGCCGCTACGACAACCGTGCTGGTGTGCGAGCCCGGCCACGCCGGTGCCACCACCCACCGGTTCCGTCAAGCAGGTTTTAACCCTGCTCCGCTCGACTGGAACACCTGGCTCGACCAACACAAGCAAGCGCCGGTCAGCCTCGAGAACCCTGGTGCCTTGGACGCGGACTACAGCCTCGACCACCTGCCGAAGTGCGACTTCTTGACCTTCCGATACGCGTGCCGCGAACTGAACACATCAGACCGCTTTCAGCAGATCGATCACGACTACGTCCGGGTCTACCGAGCAGCACAGGCCGTGGAGCCGAACGAGTCAGCGGTTATTTCACACCTCGATGCGATGACTGCCACCGCTACGTCGACGGCGTCCATGCTGGTGGCGATCCGCGCCACCCAAAGCGCCCTCTTCTCCCGCGGTCATCTCCTGCGAGCCCATCCAGACCGGCTGCTCGGCGTCCTCTCCTGCATGAAGGCACCGCATCCAAAAAGTGACGACTGGCGTGGCCTGCGGGCCTACATCCGACCAGAACGTGCGGCGACAACGGCTCTCTACCTTCTCGGCGTAGCCGCGAACGCGCTCACCAGCGCAACCGTTGCCGACGTCCGCAACGCCCTGTCCTCCGGCCGCATCGCAGGACGCACAATCCCCGACGCTGCAACGCCGCTGCTCGCCGCCCAACTCGCCCGCCGCGAACACGAGCACGCCTCGGCCGCCGACTCGTATCTCAACCTCAACGGTGAACGACGACACCTGGAGATCCTCATCGACGCGCGCCGCGACCTGGGCCTGCCCATCGACGGGCGCAACCTCCGCAACGACGACAGCAGCAACCCAACCCGTGTCCTCCACCGGCTGGGTTTCGAAGTCAGGAGCCTCCGATGAACGATCGAGCCACCTCGCTCTTCGACGTTGCCAAGATCCGCACAGCACTCCAGCAGAGCGGGCTGGCAACCAGCGACCTCGCCTTTCGAGTGGACATCGCTGTTCGCAGCCTGCAACGAATCCTCAACGGAGACCCCGACCCTGGCGAGATCCGAGTAGCCACCTTGGACCGCCTGGCAAAGCACCTGGGCCTCCCTCTTCGCTCACTGATCGCCGCACCTGCTTCCAGCACGATCGCCGCCGATGCCGATGCCGACCCTGGATCAGGACCAGATGACGCTGCCACGGTCACCGCGTTGCTCTACGACCGCGAGACCCCGACGCTCAACGAGGACCTCGCCGAGGCGCTCGGCTGGTCCCTGGACCGCCTCCGTGGGGCACTGACGGTGGCCGACGAGCGCCTCCGTCCAGCGGGGCTGCGCATCGTCCGGGAACACGGCGAAAGCAGGGTCCGACCGCTACATGACCACGCGCACCAACGTCAGAGCCTGGGTCAGGTTCGGGCTCATCGCGGCGGCCTTAAAACCTTCGAATACCAAGCCGCTTTCCAGGCTCAGACTGGACAAGTCATCACTGCGACCAACGAGATACGACGCCGTTTGACTATCGGCGGCCTCGCAAACGTCGGGGTCTTGACGTTGACTGGAGAACAGTCCGCGCTCAGCGCAGCCGCCGAGTTCGCGCACCCCTAGGGCGCCGTCGAACCCAGGAGTTTCCGTGCGGCATCTCGATCCTGCGTGTTTGTCACGCCGCAGCGAGACCCAAGCAAGAGTCGGGCGACGACCTCCACCGCGTGGAGTTGCGCGGCAGTTACCCCCCGTTCCTCTCCATGAACAAGACGGCTTCTGAGGCCGAAGAGTCGCCCAACTACGGGCTTTACCGCAGAAACGTCACACTCCAACAGACTGGCAATGCGGATGTTGACTGGGCGCACGTCTGTCGTCTTGGGCATCTCTAAGGTCTCGACGATCATCCACCACTGAATAAACGCCAGTGTCGGGTCAATCTCTTCTTGCACCATCCAGTACCAGCGCGAAGCCAACCGAAGACGGGCTTTTTCCTCAACAGAAAAGTTGACGCTCGCTTCAAGCAAAGGGCGTGCGCGATCAAGGAAGTTTTGTCCTGACTGATGCACGAAAGCCGCTTGGGACTCAGCGTATACCGTGCCCGTGTGGATTCGCCGGATCCAGTGCCAGTCCTCGAACGTTTCGCCGATCTCCTCGGTTAGCCGTGTAGAGAGAAGTCGGGGGCCGAACTCGAACTCCAGTAGAGCAAGCAAAGGAGCGACCGCAGTCCGCCCGGCCTCAAGGAACGTGAGGGGATCTTCGTAGGGCTCGTCCACGATCCGGATGACTTCCAAGGCTGATACAGCCTTAACTGTGTCCTCCCAGCCCGCCACAAAGAAGTGCAGATTAGGGCAGTGCAAGTAGGTAGGATTGGCGGGCGGCGCATGCAGAACGCGCCCATGTTCGGGGATGATTTGCTGATCTCGCCGACGGCCCGGAATCGTCTCCTCGAACCGCATACCCCCTCGCTCAACGTCGCCGCAGAACAGAGAAACTCGCATGTTAGACCATGTCATCTCGACTGGCGGATACGGCACCAAGCGCAGCGTCTTGTAGACGACCCTGTATGCGGAGCGCCCATCACCGGGCTTATGGCCCTCGTCTGTACGTTGCCAGGCACCCGCCTCGGTGGGGTCAGGCGTATCGACGTCTCTCTTATAGGCGGCAAAAAAGTCTTCCGCGCCAGTCAGTTGATCTGTTACGTCCTGGACGTTGCCCTCAGCATCCGTGATCCTCGCTCCCGGTTGGAGGCGATCAGGCATAACAGGCCCTCTCTGCAGGACGCCGATGACACCTCATGTCGTCTATCCACAAAACCTGGTGACACTCACGCGTCACGACTAGTGACAGAAACGTGTCGCTCGCTGGTGACACTAGTGTCGTAACCAGTGACGCTTTTGCGTCGTCCCACAAGCGGTGACCTGCTCAGTTCGCCATGTCGACGAAGCGGCTGTAGTGACCCTGGAAGGCGACGGTGACGTTGGCGGTGGGGCCGTTGCGGTGCTTGACCAGCATGATGTCGGCCTCGCCGGCCCGCGGGGACTCCTTCTCGTACATGTCCTCGCGGTGGATCATCATCACCATGTCCGCGTCCTGCTCGATCGAGTTGTGGACGGCGATGCCCTCGGCGATGAAGTTGTGCCCGCCGAGCACCGTCGCGTCGTAGACCGCTTCGACGCCGTCGGGCTCGATGGAGACGATGGTGTCCCACATCAGGTCGTTGACCGCCTGCATCTCCAGATCGGCGTCGTCCAGCACCTCGGCCACCCGGCCCAGCCGCTCACGACTCGGCGCGCGCTTCCAGGGTGCGCTCCCGCAGAAGGCGGTGCCCATGGCCGCAGCGAAGGCGCGGTGGGTCATGCCCTTCTCCTCCAGGACGCTGCGCACCTGGTCCCACACCTCCACCGGGACGGTGTCGACGTTGCCGCTGGTCGACCGGACGATGTCGAGCAGCTGCCCGGCCGTGACACCGCGGGCGCCGTGGACGCCGATCTCACCCAGGAAGCGGCGCTGGTCGTCGCACCCGCTGATGTCCAACGTCCAGCCGTCCCGGTAGCCGGTCTTCTGCACTCGCTTGACCCGACAGGAGATGCCGAACCGGAGCAGCAGCCGGGAGACGTCGTCGACCAGCCGCCGGCTGGTGGAGGCGTAGCAGACCCGCCCACCGCGACCGTTCTCGTTCACCGTCACCGAGCCGTCGGTGGCCCACAGATGCCGCAGGAACTGCGCGATCTGCCGCTTGGGCAGGTGGAAGACCGGCTCGGGGACGAACTTCTCGTAGCTGCGCAAACCGAACAGACCCAGCCCGTCGAGCCACTCGGCAATCGGGTTGCGGCGGCCGTGGGTCAGCTGGAAGGGCGCCCGCAACCGCAGGGACGTGCACCGTGCTGCGGCATGGTCATCGCGGACGGCGACGACATCGAAGTGCAGCGCGGCCTGGGTGACAGCGCGGAGGTTCTCCTCGTCGACGGAGGCATATCTGATGGGCTGCCGCTTCACGAAGCTGCCGTCGCCGATCAGATGGGCCAGGAGCGTGACCTTCTCGTCTTCCCAGATCGTCATCTCGTCCGGCGCCGGGACATGGCGGGGAGTGCCGATCCGTCCGCCGGGCGCCAGTTCACCGAGCGGCCGGAAACCGTCGTAGGTCAGGAACGGGTGGTTGGCGGTGGCCCGGACGGTCTTCCCCGACGACGTGGTCAACCGGAACACCGGCTTGACGCCGGTCGAGAAGACGTGGGTGAGGTGCCGCCGCACGTACCGGAGGTTGTCGTCCAGCGACCAGACCGGTACATCGGTGGCACCGGCGGAGAACAACTCGCCCAGGGCCACCTCGGCACCGGTGTCGGCCCGGATGATTCGGGTGTCCGCCGTCAGGCAGCCTGACTCGCGGAGGTCGGACAGCATCGGCTTCTTGTCCTGACGCTGCTCGGAACCACGGTTCAGCTGGCTCATCGCGATCACCGGCAGCTCCAGCTCCTTGGCCAGCAGCTTGAGCGCACGGGAGAACTCCGAGACCTCCTGCTGGCGGCTCTCGACCTTCTTGCCCGAGGTCATCAGCTGGAGGTAGTCGATGACGATGAGCTTGAGGTCGTTGCGCTGCTTGAGCCGCCGCGCCTTGGCCCGAATCTCCATCATCGTCATGTTCGGTGAGTCGTCGATGTAGAGCGGGGCATCGGCGATCTCACCCATCCGGCGGGCCAGCTTCGACCAGTCCTCGTCCGACAGCGAGCCGGCGCGCATGTGGTGCAGCGGCACCTTCGCCTCCGCCGACAGCAGACGCATGGTGATCTCGTGCTTGCTCATCTCCAGCGAGAAGATCGCCGCCGGCATGTGGTGGTGCACGGACGCCGACCGGGCGATGTCCAGCCCCAAGGTCGATTTGCCCACGCCAGGTCGGGCCGCGATGACGACCATCTGGCCCGACTGCAGGCCGTTGGTCAGCTCGTCGAGGTCGCGGATGCCGGTCGGGACGCCGCGGGCCGTGCCGCCGCGGGAGGCGATGGCGTCCAGCTCGTCCATCGTGGGCTGCAGGACGTCGGCGAGGCGGGAGTAGTCCTCGCTCATCCGCTTCTCGGTGACGTCGTAGATCTCCTGCTGGGCGCGGTCGACGATGTCGTCGACGTCACCCTTGCCGCCGGCCGCGCCGTAACCGAGCTGGACGACGCGGGTGCCGGCCTCGACGAGGCGCCGCAGCACGGCCTGCTCGGCGACGATCGCGGCGTAGTAGCCGGCGTTGGCCGCGGTGGGCGTGGAGGCGATGAGCGTGTGCAGGTAGACCGCACCGCCCATCTTCGACAGCTGGTCGGTGCGGTTGAGCTCGGCGGCGACGGTGATCGCGTCGGCGGGCTCACCGCGGCCGTAGAGGTCCAGGACCACGTCGAAGACGATCTGGTGCGCCGGGCGGTAGAAGTCGGCGCCGTGCAGGACCTCCACCACGTCGGCGATGGCGTCCTTGCTCATCAGCATGCCGCCGAGCACCGACTGCTCGGCAGCGACGTCCTGCGGGGGCTGCCGGTCGTACTCCGGAGCCGCGGCCCGCGGCCTGCTGATGTCGTCGACTACCGCCACGTCGTTCCTCTTCTCTGCCGCACCCGGGTGCCCGGAGGCCCAGCGGCGCGACGCGCCCTGCTCGAACAGCTGTTCAGCACACGACTACCACCGGGTGCCGACAGTCCTCGGCCCGGCGGGAGCTGGGGACGACGGTAGGAACCCGGGAGGGGGTGCGTCCACCACCGCTGTGCACGCCTCTCTGCACAACTTGTGGACAAGTCGGTGGATTGCGGTGGTCACCGTGTGGAGACGGCGGGGGACCGAGGCCCGCCGTGTCCGGTCAACCCGCCCGTCACCTGCACTCGGCTCTGTCCCGGGGTGTGGACGGAAGAAATCTGCCGATCCGCAGGGTGTTCTGCACCACCGGCGTGTCGGGTCGTTCCCGCTGGTCACGCGCGCACCGCATCGGAGGGCCCGGTCTGCGGCCGGGGGCGAGGAGCCCGTGGGCGCCCCACCCCGGCCACAGCCGGCGCCCACCTGCCGTCCACCGCCGTCGGCGAGCGCCATGTCGACCCCGGAGGACGACGACCGGGCCCGGGAACGCGACGAGGGGCGCCGGACCGGAGTCCGACGCCCCTCGGGCGGTGCTGCTGTGGAGAACTCAGCCGGCGACGACGTCCAGGGTGACCGGGACGTTGACCTCGGGGTGGACCCGCACCGTGACGGTGTGGGTGCCGACGCTCTTGATGCTGCTGGGCAGCTCGATGCGGCGGCGGTCCAGCTCCGGGCCACCCGCGGCGGTGACCGCGGCGGCCACGTCGGCGGTGGTGATGCGGCCGAACAGACGGCCACCGTCACCGGAGCGGGCGGGCAGGGTCACGGTCAGCCCGGAGAGGCGGGCAGCGACGGCCTGGGCCTCCTCGAGCGTGCGCACGTCGCGCGCGTCACGCGCCCGACGCAGGCTGGCGACCTGCTTCTCGGCCCCGCGGGTGGCGAGCATCGCCAGCCCACGCGGCAGGAGGTAGTTGCGGCCGTAGCCGCCCTTGACCTCGACGGTGTCGCCGGAGGAACCGAGACCGGTCACCTCGGCGGTCAGGATCAGCTTCATGGTGCTCACGGTCAGCGCGCCGTGGAGGTGTAGGGCAGCAGTGCCATCTCGCGGCTGTTCTTCACGGCCACGGCGACGTCACGCTGGTGCTGGCTGCAGTTGCCGCTGACGCGGCGGGCACGGATCTTGCCGCGGTCGGAGATGAACTTCCGCAGCAGCGTCGTGTCCTTGTAGTCCACGTAGGTCGCCTTGTCCTTGCAGAACTGGCAGACCTTCTTCTTGATCTTGCGGGGGGGAGGCTTCGGCACTTGGGGTTCTCCTGGGAGAGTCGTTCAGAGATGTTGTATGGCCCCCTCGCAGGGGCCCAGGGCGCGCGGAGCGTGGCCTGGGGAGCGAGGGGGTCCTTTCAGAAGGGCGGTTCGTCGGAGGACGCCGGCGGGGTCGACCAGGGGTCGCTCGCACCGCCGCCGGAGAAACCGCCACCGCCACCGCCGCCGCCGAAACCACCGCCGCCGCCGCCACCCTCGCTGCGTGCAGCGCGGGTGACCTTGGCCGTGGCATAGCGGAGCGAGGGGCCGATCTCGTCGACCTCGAGCTCGATGACGGTGCGCTTCTCGCCTTCCTTCGTGTCGAAGGAGCGCTGCTTGAGCCGCCCCGACACGATGACCCGCGAACCGCGGGTGAGCGACTCAGCGACGTTCTCCGCCGCCTGACGCCACACGTTGCACCTCAGGAACAGCGCCTCGCCGTCCTTCCACTCCTGCGACTGACGGTCGAAGGTGCGGGGGGTCGAGGCGACGGTGAAGTTGGCGACGGCGGCGCCGGACGGGGTGAACCGCAGCTCCGGGTCGGCCGTCAGGTTCCCGATGACGGTGATGACGGTCTCGCCGGCCATGGTCAGTGGACCTCGGGCCGCATCAGCTTGGTGCGCAGGATGGACTCGTTGAGGTTCAGCTGGCGGTCCAGCTCGGCGACAGCGGCAGGCTCGGCCTGGATGTCGACGATGGCGTAGATGCCCTCGGCGTTCTTCTTGATCTCGTAGGCCAGCCGACGGCGGCCCCAGATCTCGGTCTTGACGGTGCCACCGGAGTTGGTGACGACGGTCAGGAATCGATCCAGGCTGGGAGCGATGGTGCGCTCCTCGAGCTCGGGGTCGAGGATGATCATCAGTTCGTAGTGACGCACGGAGAACCCCACCTCCTCTGGTCTCAGCGGCCGCAGGGGATCTGCAGCAGGAGGGTCGTACACGCGTCGCGCGACCCGTCCAGACCCACGGGAGCGGGCAGCAGACGGGGCGAGCACTGCAGAGGCTACCAGCGCGCCGTCCGCACCGTTCCCGGCTGTGGACGGCTGGTAGCCGCAGCCCGGCGGTGGACCGGTGCGCGCACGAGGGTCGCCGGGTGGCTGAGCAGCTGATCGGCGTGCACGTCGGACCGGGCCGGACCGAGGCGGACGAGCTGGACGGCGGCGGCCCGCTGGCCCGCGCCGCGGAGATGGACGCCGACGCCGTCCAGGTGTTCCTCGCCGATCCGCAGGGCTGGAAGGCGCCGCAGCCGCGTCCGGACGCCGAGGCGTTGCTCGGCTCCGACGTCGCCGTCTTCGTGTACGCGCCGTACATCGTCAACGTCGCCTTGACGAACAACCGGATCCGCATCCCCAGCTGTACGCTGCTCGGCCAGCACGCGAGGGCCTCGGCGGCGATCGGGGCGGCCGGCGTGGTCGTGCACGGTGGCCACGTGCTGGCCACGGACGACCCGGCCGCCGGTGTCGACAACGGGCGCACGACGTTCTCCCGGCAGGCCGGCGACGGCGGGTTCGGCGTCCCGGTGCTGATCGAGGACACCGCCGGTGGCGACAACGCCATGGCCCGCCAGCTGAGCGCGGTGGCCCGGCTGTGGGACGCCGTGGGGGAGTTCGGTGCCGGGTTCGTGCTGGACACCTGCCACGCCTGGGCCGCCGGCTGGGACCTCACCCGGGTGGTGGACGACGTCCGGGCGATCACCGGGCGGATCGACCTGGTGCACCTGAACAACAGCCGTGACCCCGCCGCCTCCGGCCGCGACCGGCACGCTCCGCTGGGCTCAGGGGATCCCGCTCGAGCTGCTCGTCGGCGTCGCCCGCGCCGCCGGGGCACCGGTCGTGCTGGAGACCCCCGGCGACGCCGCCGGTCACGCCGAGGAGATCACCCTCCTCCGCGAGGCGCTGGGCTGACGCGTGAGCCCCCGGCTCGGACCGGTGGGACCCAGCGGGCGAACGGAACCCGACCACTGGGGATCGTGAGGAGCGGGGCCCGGAGGGTCCCGCGATCGATCGACTCAGCGGCTCAACGCTCCTGGGGGACGGCCGCTGGCCGCGGTGCGGCGCGCCAGCGTCGCAGTACGACTCTGTCGGGGGCGCCGTCCAGGACGCCGCCGGCGGGATCGTCGGTGCCCGGCCAGCTGCGCCGCACCAGGTCGGCGTCCGGGCGCCAGACGTCGCGCACCACGAGGCCGGCGAGGACCAGGACGACGACGTCCCGCACCCCGACGGAGAGGTAGAACCACTCCACTCCGATGCCGCGGTTGTCGGTGCCGAGGTAGTAGAGCATCGTCGTCAGCCAGACCAGGGCCTCGGTGACCTGCCAGACGAGCAGCTCGCGCCAGCGCGGCCGGGCCAGCACCGCCAGCGGCAGCAGCCACAGCGAGTACTGCGGGCTCCACACCTTGTTGAACAGCAAGAACGCCGCGACCAGCAGGAACGCCAGCTGCGGCACCCGGGGACGCACCGGTGCGGCCAGCGCCAGGAAGGCCACCCCGGCCGAGGTGGCCAGCATCAGCCCCGCGACGGTCGCGTTGAGCACCGACGGCGTCTGCCCCGCGGCCAGCGGCCCGTCGAGGGCCTGCCCGTCGGTGAGGTCGAGCAGCATCGCCCAGATGCTCTCCGGGTTGGCCGGACGGGTGTCGCTGAGGCTGAAGAAGCGGGCCCAGTTCTCCGGCGCGGCCAGGGCGACCGGCACGTTCACCACCAGCCAGGCGACGGCGGCCGCCACCGTCGTCGACAGCCAGGCCCGCAGCCGACCGGCGCGCAGGCACAGCACCAGCAGGGCGCCCAGCAGCAGCACCGGGTAGAGCTTGGCCGCGATGCCCAGGCCGATCAGCACGCCGGCCAGCACCGGGCGGCGGCGCGCCCAGGCGAGCATCCCGAAGGTGGTCAGCGCGACGGCGAGCACGTCCCAGTTGGTGAAGGCGTGCACCAGCAGCAGCGGCGACAGCCCCATCATGGCGGCGTCCCAGGGCCGGCGGCCGGTCAGGCCGAAGACGCCGCGGGTGACCAGCAGCGCCAGCGCGGACAGCAGCAGGCAGGTGACGACGTAGTAGGTCTCCACCGGCACGGTGTCCGGCAGCAGGCCCGGGCCCGCCGCCAGCGAGTCGTAGGCCCGGCCGACCACCGCGGCCAGCTGCATCAGGCCGCCGGTGAGCACCGGGTACTCGACCGCGGAGTCCAGGTAGGGCACCAGGCCCTGGTCCTGCCCGTGGATCCCGAACAGCGGGACGGCGTCGTTGTAGCAGAGGTGGGTGTACTGCTTCGAGCCCGACCAGTCGCCGGTCGCGCACGGCGCCTGCTTGGCCCAGGCCAGGCCGAGCACGGCCACGGTGAACAGCAGGCACACCCGCAGCGGCGTCCAGAACAGCGCCCGCCCGGTGACGGCGTGCCGCCCCCACGGGCCGCCGACGGCCTCGCTGGCCTGCGCCACGACCGGGTCCACCCAGCTGGGGACGACGCGGTCCGGGGACCCCGGCACGGCGACGTCCACCCGCCGGCGGGTGGTCGCGGAGGCACCCGACGCGACGGGCCCGCCCTCCGGGAGTGCGGAGGACGGGCCCGTCGACGGTGCGGTCACGCGGTCAGTGTGCCTGGAGGCGTCAGTTGGTCGGGGGATCGACCGACGGTTCCGCCGAGCACCCGGGACCCGCGGGGTTCGCGGTGCAGGGATCCAGCGCTGGGCTCTCGTTCGCCGCCGACCTGCTCGCCTCGGCCGCCGCCGACCTGCTCGCCTCGGCCGCCGCCGACCTGCTCGCCTCGGCCGCCGCCGACCTGCTCGCCTCGGCCGCCGCCGACCTGCTCGCCTCGGCTGCCTCCCTGGCCCGCTCCCGCGCCCGCGCCTCGGCGGCACCGGTGGTCTGTGCGGCGGTCGAGGAAGCCGGTGCCTGCGTGGCCTGCTGCTCCCGCGTCACCGGCGCCTGGCTGGTCGAGGCGGGCGCCTCGGTCGTCTCCTCGGCGACGTCGGTCACCGAGGAATCGGCCTTGATCACCGCCTTGGTGGGCAGCGGCTCCTCCGGCGTACCGGCCAGCACCGTGTCCATGAACTGCTGCCAGATCTGACCGGGCAGGCCGGAACCGTAGATGATCTTGTCCTGGGCGTTGCGGATGGGTGCGATGCCCTGGGTGCCCATCCACACCGCGGTGGAGATGGACGGGGTGTAGCCGACCATCCAGGCATCGGAGTTCTCCGCGCCCAGCCCCTGGGTGCCGGTCTTGGACGCCACCGGGCGGTTGCCCTCCAGCGAGCGCTTGGACGCCTTGGCGACGTCCTCCATCGCGAAGGTGGTGTCGCTGGCGACGTCGGCCGGGATGACCGACCGGGCGTTCTCGGCGCCGGTCACCGTGCGCAGCACCGCACCGGTGCTGTCGGCGACCTGGGCCACGAAGTGCCGCTCGTGGTACATCCCACCGGCGGCCAGGGTGGCGAAGCCGACGGCCTGGTCGATCGGGCGGACCTCGTACTCACCGATGCCGATGGCCCCACCGGTCTCGCCGTTCTCGGGGCTGGCCAGCGACGACTCGCCGCGCAGGGTGTCGGGCACCGAGGCGTCGTCCGGCCAGGTGGCGTCGATGCCCATCGCCGCCCGCGCCTGATCGGCCACCTTCGCCGGCCCCAGGTCATAGGCCAGCTCGTAGAAGGTGGTGTTCAGCGACTTGGTGACCGCCTCCTTGATCGTGCAGGCGGCGCACTGCACGTCGCCGGAGTTGACCACCTCCCGCTCACGGTCCTTCGGCTGGAGCGGGGACGTCCCGTCGCGCTTGCTGTTGACGCTGAAGCCGTTCTGCAGCGCCGTGGCCACCGTGTAGGGCTTGAAGGACGAACCCGGCTGCTTGTAGGCCTGGGCGTAGTCGGTGGTGTCGACGGTGGGGTCGTCGCTGCCGTGCTGCTTGTTGCCGTAGTAGGCGAGCACGCCACCGGTGCGGGGGTCGATCGCCACGAGCGCCTGCCGGAGGTCCTCGTCCTCGCCGTCCATGACCTCGGTGATGGTGGCTGCCGCGGCGTCCTGGTAGCCCTTGTCGATCGTGGTGGTGACCCGCAGGCCGGCGCCCTCGACGTTCTCGAAGGCCATGTCCGGACCGGCCAGCTCGTCGAGCACCTGCTCGACGATGAGGCCCTCCGGCCCGGCCGGGATGCCGAGGTTGGCGCCCGTCTTCGGCTGCACCGGCGGGTAGACCATCGGCGCCCGCGCGGCCGGGTCGACCGAGCCGGCCTCGACCATGGCGTCGAGCACCAGGCCCCAGCGCTTCTGCGCGCCCTCGGGGTTGGTCTCGGGGTCGTTGGCGCTGGGGTTGCGGATCAGCACCGCGAGCACTGCACCCTGCTCGGCGGTCAGCTGGGACGCCGGGACACCGAAGTAGGTGTTCGCCGCGGTCTCGATGCCGTAGGCGCCACGGCCGAAGTAGATGGTGTTGAGGTAGTTCTCCAGGATCTCGTCCTTGGTGTACTCGTTGTCGAGCTTGACCGCGAGGAAGAGCTCCTTGAACTTGCGGCTGAACGTCTGGTCGGAATTCAGGATCGCGTTCTTCACGTACTGCTGGGTGATCGTCGACCCGCCCTGGGTGGAGCCGCCGGTGACGTTGTTCCACGCCGCCCGCGCGATGCCGGTGAAGGAGATGCCCGGGTCGGAGTAGAAGCTCTTGTTCTCCGCGGCCAGCACGGCGTTGCGGGCCGGCTCGGAGATCTGCGCGAGCGGGACGCTGGTGCGGTTCTCCCCGTCGGACAACCGGGCCATCTCGGTGACGCCGTCGGCGTAGTAGACGACCGTCGTCTGCTTGTTGGTGATCGAGTCCGGCGAGGGGACGTCGGTCGAGGCGTAGACGACGCCGACGAACACCCCCAGCAGCAGCAGCATGCCGACGAAGGCGCCGGCGACGAACTTCAGGAAGCGACGCCGCCGCTGCTTGCCGGCGCGCTTCTTCGCCCCACCCGGCGGGCGGCGCGAGCCACCGCTGCCGGAGCTCCCGGGACGGCGTCCCCCGGTCGGCGGCTTCACCGGCGGTCGCCCGCCACCGCCACCGGACCGGGCAGCCGGCGGCCGCGCGTCACCACTGCGGGAGGCCGTCGTCCGGGATCGGCTCGAGGGCGCGGGCCGGCGCGGCGCGGCGGCGCCGGCACCGTTCGCCGACCGGGCCGCCGGGGGGCGACGCACCTGACCGGCACTCGGGCCGACGCGGGCGGTCTCGTCGAAGGGAGGCACGCGGTGGCCCCTTTCCTGCAGCTCGTGGGATGTCGGGTGGCGAGGGTGCCGCTCCACCCGGCTCACCCAGGATGCCGTCTCCGGCTGTGCACGGGCAGCGAGCGGACCGGGATCGGGGCACGTGCGCACCACACGGCACACCGGTCCCAGCCGTGCGGCGACCTACTCCGTCGCGACCTGGCGCCGGTTCCTGCGTGGTGCCCGTCCCGGGACCGGATCGGCCCCCAGGACGTAGGAGGTGACGAGGTGGTTCCAGCCGCAGCCGCGGCACACCTCGACGGTGTAGACGGAGAACTCGTCCTGTGCGGCGTCCATCCGGGCCAGTTCCCGACCCGTCTTGGCCTGCCCGGACACCGGCCCGAGCCCGTCGCCGTGGACGTAGCTGACCTGGGTCAGCCGCTCCCGCCGGCAGATCGGGCACGGTGCGTCGGTCGGCTCGCCGTGGTGCTCCGCCGCCCGGGAGAGGTACGGGCCGGCGTCGCAGACCTCGAGCAACCCCGTCCGTCCTGCGTGCACCGAGGCGACGAGCGCACGGCGTCGCAGCGCGTAGTCCACCACCGACCGTCGCCCGGGCACGGCCGCCAATGTACGCACCGGTCGGCCTCCGGCGAGGCCTCGCGCGATGTCGACATGAACACGCAACGCACCGCTCGGCCCCGGCCCGAGTTGCGCCCGGTACTGCCCCCGGATGTATCGTCTCGATACATCGATCGGCCGACAGCGAGGTGACCTGGTGCTCGAGTTCGCCATCCTGGGGCTGCTGCACCAGTCGCCCGTGCACGGCTACGAGCTGCGCAAGGAGCTCGCCTCGGTCCTGGGCGGGCGGCGCAGCATCTCCTACGGCTCGCTCTACCCGGCGCTCAAGCGCATGCACGCCGCCGGGCTCATCGCCAGCGACGAGCCGACCCCGCGCGCCCTGCTGCCCGCCGACGCCCCGACGCTCACCGGCCGGCGCGGCAAGGTCGTCTACACGATCACCGCCGCCGGCCGGGAGCGCTTCGCCGACCTGGTCAGTTCCGCCGGGCCCGAGGCCTACGACGACGAGGGCCGCTTCGGTGTCCACCTGGCCAACTTCGCGCACACCGCCTCCGACGTGCGGCTGCGCATCCTCGAGGGCCGCCGCCGCACGCTCGAGCGCCAGCGCGAGCGCCTCCTGGACTCGCTGCGCCGCACGCAGGAGCGGCTCGACCGCTACACGCTCGAGCTGCAGCGGCACGGTCTGGACTCCGTCGACCGCGAGGTCCGCTGGCTGACCGAGCTGATCGACAGCGAGCGCACCGACCCCGGCGCCGCACCGCCCGCGGCCGCACCGCCGGCCCCACCGACAGCCCCACCCGCACCGCGCAGCTCGACCAGCACCACCTGATCAGCACCACCAGCTCAGCACCACCAGCTCTGCACCGCACATCGTCCGGGCCCGGAGGGGTCCGCCGGAAGGAGACAGTCCATGGCATCGGTCAAGGTCGCCATCGTCGGCGTCGGGAACTGCGCCGCCTCGCTCGTCCAGGGCGTGGAGTACTACAAGGACGCCGATGAGACCGCCACGGTCCCCGGCCTCATGCACGTCCGGTTCGGCGACTACCACGTCTCCGACATCGAGTTCGTCGCCGCGTTCGACGTCGACGGCAAGAAGGTCGGCCGCGACCTCTCCGAGGCGATCGGCGCCAGCCAGAACAACACGATCACGATCGCCGACGTCCCGCCGCTCGGCGTGACCGTCCAGCGCGGCACCACCCTCGACGGGCTGGGCAAGTACTACCGCGAGATCGTCGAGGAGTCCGACGAGACCCCGGTCGACGTGGTCGCCGCGCTGCGCGAGTCCGGCGCCGACGTGCTCGTCTGCTACCTGCCCGTCGGCTCGCAGCAGGCCGCGGAGTTCTACGCCCAGGCCGCCATCGACGCGAACGTGGCGTTCGTCAACGCCCTGCCCGTCTTCATCGCCGGGACGCCGGAGTGGGCGCAGAAGTTCACCGACGCCGGTGTGCCGATCGTCGGCGACGACATCAAGAGCCAGGTCGGCGCCACCATCACCCACCGCGTGCTGGCCAAGCTCTTCGAGGACCGCGGCGTGCAGCTCGACCGCACCATGCAGCTCAACGTCGGCGGCAACATGGACTTCAAGAACATGCTCGAGCGCGAGCGCCTGGAGTCCAAGAAGATCTCCAAAACCCAGGCGGTCACCAGCCAGGTCGACCGGGACATGGGCAAGGACAACGTGCACATCGGCCCCTCGGACCACGTGCCGTGGCTGTCGGACCGCAAGTGGGCCTACGTCCGCCTCGAGGGGCGCGCGTTCGGCGACGTCCCGCTGAGCCTGGAGTACAAGCTCGAGGTCTGGGACTCCCCGAACTCGGCCGGCATCATCATCGACGCCGTCCGCGCCGCCAAGATCGCCAAGGACCGCGGCATCGGCGGCCCGATCCTGTCGGCGTCCTCGTACTTCATGAAGAGCCCGCCGGTGCAGCACGACGACAGCCAGGCCCGCGACCTGGTCGAGGCCTTCATCCGCGGCGACATCGAGCGCTGAGGAAGGCCCACCGTTCGGCCCGCGCACCCCGCGACACCGGGGGGCGCGGGCCGTTCCGCGTTCGGCGCGGGACTGCCAGGTCGTTCTCCTAACCTGGGTGCATGCGCTCATCCCGTCGTCCCCGTCCGCTCGCGCCCCTGGTGTCCCGGGTCGCGGTCCTCGGCGTGGTCGCCGCGCTGCTGGCCGGCTGCGGCGAGGACGAGGCCGCGCAGCGGATCCCCGGTGCCCCGGTCAGCAGCCAGGAGGCCGAGGTCCTCAGCCAGGTCCTCCACGCCGACCAGGAGGCCGGTGGCGCCGACTTCGAGGTCAGCGCCCCCTACGCCGAGGGTGCCGTGCTGACCCTCACCGGCGAGATCGACTTCGCCGGGAGCATCGGCCGCGCCCGGGCCGTGACCACCTACGGCGACGGACGACCGGAGGAGACGCGCACGCTCTTCTTCACCGAGGAGGAGCTGTACCAGGGTGACGTCCCCGGGCTGGCCGAGGCGCTCAGCGACGCCGGGCTCCCGGCCGCGACCTACGTCCGCCGGCCGGTCACCGCCACGAACGCGAACGGCACCGCCTCGCTGCTGGACGTGCTGGTGCAGATGGTCACCCGGCTGTCGGCCCCCAGCGTCGACGACCCCGGTTCCTTCGGCCAGTACACCTGGCGGGGCGCCCAGACGATCGACGGCGAGCTGGCCTCGGTCTTCCAGAGCGGCACCGGCGCCACGATCGCGGTGGGCGCGGAGAGCCGGCTGCTGCTGCAGTACGTGACGGAGCTGCAGGACTTCGACGTCACGATCGACCTGTCCGACCACGGCGAGCGGGAGATCACGCTGCCCGCGGACGCCGACACCGTCGACCTGACCGCACACCCGGAGATCGCCAGCACGCTGGGCCTGTAGACGGAGGCCCCCCTGGACGGGGGCCGGCAGACAGCACAGGAGGGGGCGGCCTCTTCCCCAGGTCGCCCCCTCCTGCAGCTTCCTTCCTACCAGCCGCCGGCCCGCTGCGGGAGTCGACACGCGCAGCTGCCGACCCGGCACACCGGGTTCAGTTGGCGGAGGGGTCCGCCGGCGCCGTGGACAGCACCCCGAGCCGGCCGGACTGACGGCGCAGCACCGACCGCCACAGCTCGGGACCGGCCGCGCCGGTCAGCAGGTCGCCGGGCAGCCCGACCACGCAGGCCCAGGCGCCCTCGGCGAGCTCGGCGGCCAGCTGCCCGGTGGACCAGCCGGCATACCCCGCGAACACCCGCAGGCCGCCGATCTCGCCGTCCAGGGCATCGGGGTCGCTGTCCAGGTCGACCAGGTGCACCGCGCCGGCGACCTGCCGGAGGCCGCTGTCGGCCGGCAACGGGGTGCTGCCCCGGCGGGTGGCCAGGCACAGCGCGGTGTCGGCCTCGACCGGACCACCGACGTGGAATACCTCCGGTGCCACCGCAAGCTCGGCCCAGCCCGGCAGGACGTCGCCGATGCGCACCTCGCTGGGCCGGCCCAGCACCACGCCGATCGTGCCGGTGCCGGAGTGGTCGAGCACGTAGACCACCGCACCGGCGAAGGCCGGGTCGACCAGCCCGGGCAGCGCGACCAGCAGGGAGCCCGGACGGACGTCGTCCAGGCATCCCACCGACAGGACGGGTGCGTCGGCGGACCGGCGTCGGCCGGCTGCCTGCTCGGCCGCGGGACGACGCTCGGGGTCGGGTGACGAGGGCACCGGGTTCATCCCCTCCAGTGTGCATCAGCGACGGCGGTGCGGGGTGGCGCGCCGCCCCCGCTCCGTGCTGCCGTGCGCGACGTCCACCGGGAGCCCGTGCCGGGCTGGCAGGTCACCACCGGCGACGTAGTGTGGTCGGGGTGCAGCAGGCGCCCACCACCGTGCGTCACCTCCTGCTGCGCGGCGACTTCCGCCGGCTGCTGGCCACCCGCCTGTCCTCCCAGTTCGGGGACGGCGTCTTCCAGGCCGCGCTCGCCGGGACGGTGCTGTTCAACCCCTCGCAGGCCACCGACCCGTTCGACGTCGCGGCCGGGTTCGCCGTCCTGCTGCTGCCGTACTCGCTGGTCGGCCCGTTCGCCGGTGTGTGGCTGGACCGCTGGAGCCGCCGGCAGGTGCTGATGGTCGCCAACCTGGTGCGCGCGGTGCTGGTGCTGGGCGTGGCCGCGCTGATCCTGGCCGAGGTGACCGGTGCCGGCTTCTACGTCGCCGGGCTGCTGGTCTTCTCGGTCAACCGGTTCGTGCTGTCGGCGCTGTCGGCCGGGCTGCCGCACGTGACCGACGAGCCGTCGCTGGTCTCGGCCAACGCGCTGTCCACGACCTCGGGGGCGATCGCCGCGGTGGTGGGCGGCGGCACGGCCATCGGTGCGAGCGGGCTGGCCGGCTCGGGGGCGGGCAGCTACGCCCTGCTGGCGCTGGTCTCGGCGGTGCCCTACCTGGTGGCCTCCGCGGTCGTCTCCGGGTTCCCCCGCCCCTACCTGGGGCCGGACCACCTGACGCTGACGGCCACCGTGAGCGCCCGCGACGTCCTGCACGGGATGGTGGCCGGCGCCCGGCACATGCTCGCCCACCCCCCGGCCACCGCCGTCCTGTCGGTGATGGCCGTGCACCGGGTGTTCTACGGGCTGCTCACGCTGATGACCCTGCTGCTGTACCGCAACAGCTTCGCCGACGCGTCCGGGTTGTTCCCGGGTGGGCTGGCCGGGCTGGGCGAGGTCCTGGCCGCCGGTGCGGCCGGCACCCTGCTGGCCGCCGCCGTGACCCCGGCCGCGGTGCGCCGGTGGGGCAAGGCGCCGTGGGTCATCGCGCTGCTGCTGCTCGCCGGGGTCGGCCAGCTGGTGCTCGGCGGGCTGTTCACCCCGTCGGCGATCGTGGCCGCCGTGCTGACCCTCGGTTTCGTCGCGCAGGGCATCAAGATCTGCGTCGACACCACGCTGCAGGAGTCGGTGGACGACGACTTCCGCGGCCGGGTCTTCTCCGCCTACGACACGCTGTTCAACGTCACCTACGTGGTCGCGCTGCTGGTCGGGGCCCTGCTGCTGCCGGCCTCGGGGATCAGCTGGCCGGTGCTGATCATCGTCGGCGCCGGCTACCTCCTGACCGCCCTGGCCTTCTCCCGCTGGGCCCGCCGCGGGCTGATGGAGTCCCAGCGCTCGGATCGTGCAGCGCTGGGACTCCATCAGAGCCCCAGCGCGGTCCGGAGCTCGCGTCCGCACGTCTGACCGTCACGGCGCAGCCGGGGAACCGGGAAGCGCATCAGCCGGACGCCGGTGCCCTGGACGGCGTTCTGCCGACGGAGATCCACCTGCCAGTCGCGCGCCGAGAGGTGGAACGCCGTGCCGTCGGCCTCGGCACCCACCCTGCACCCGGGCCAGTACGCGTCCAGGTGGAAGACGCCCAGCGGCGTGCTGACCGGCGCGTTCCACTCCGGTTCCGGCAGTCCCGCGGCCGTGACCACCCGCCGGAGGTCGGCCTCGCCCACCGATCGGATGCCCCGCATCGCATCGGTCAGCGTCTGCCGCAGCCACGGTGTCGCCAACCGCCCGAGTGCCCTGGTCTCGGCCGCGAGCTCGGCCAGGTCGGCGAGGTCCTTCTGCAGGACGTCGGCGACCACGTGCTCGACGTCCTGCCGCCGCCGCGCGGACAACGCGATGTCCACTGCGGACCGTGCGGCGCCGGTGACCGGGAGACGCCCGAGGACCAGGTCGCCCAGGGGGCGCCTGGTCTGGTGCACCACCACGAAGCCGGTCGACTTCAGGTGTCGTCCGTGCGGGACCGATACCTCCACCAGCCCGGCGTCCGCCGGTTGCTCGTAGGTTCCCCGGACACCGGAGACGCGGCGGGCGGCCCGCGGCTCGTCGACCCGGGCCCCGTGCAGCAGCAGGGCCGTCGAGTGCGACAGCCGCCCCCGCTCCCCGGCCCAGGTCACAGCCACCAGGTGCCGCTCCCGCCGGGTCAGCTCACCGGAGTGCGTGACCACCACCCCGGGCACCGGCTCCAGCCAGCGGCCCGACCGCACCGCCCGCCGAACCCGGTTCCGGTCGACGCCACGCCTGGCGAGCTCGGCGCGGTGGACGACGTTCGGCAGCTGCTCGGACACCGGCGCAGCGTGCCGTCACAGGGGCCGGGCGCGCTGTCGTCGTCCACAGCCGGGTCGATGGAGTCCCAGCGCATCATTTTCCGAGCGCTGGGACTCCACTCCACCACCCCACTCCACTCACGAGCGGGAGCGCCACCAGGTGAGGAGCTCGGCCTCGGCCACGTCGGGGTCGAGCGGGCCGCGCTCCAGGCGCAGGTCCTTGAGGAAGCGCCACGCCTCGCCGACCTCGCGGCCCGGCGGAATGTCCAGCAGCTCCATGATCCGGTTGCCGTCGAGGTCGGGCCGGATCCGGTTCAGGTTCTCCGCCTCGGACAGCACCGCGATCCGCTCCTCGAGCGAGTCGTAGGTCGCCGACAGCGCCGCCGCCCGCTTCTTGTTGCGGGTCGTGGAGTCCGAGCGCACCAGCTTGTGCAGCCGGGGGAGCAGGTCACCGGCGTCGGTGACGTAGCGGCGGACGGCGGAGTCGGTCCACTCGCCGCCGCCGTAGCCGTGGAAGCGCAGGTGCAGGAAGGTCAGCCGGGCGACGGCCTCGACGACCTCCCTGGGGTACTTGAGCGCGGTCAGCCGCCGGCGCACCAGCTTGGCCCCGACCACCTCGTGGTGGTGGAAGGAGACCCGGCCGCGCTCCTCGTGCCGGCGGGTCGCCGGCTTGCCGATGTCGTGCAGCAGCGCCGCCAGCCGGAGCACCAGGTCGGGGGAGACGGCCGCCGGATCGGCCTGCTCCAGGGCGATCGCCTGGTCCAGCACGATCAGCGAGTGGGCGTAGACGTCCTTGTGCTGGTGGTGCTCGTCGATCTCCATCCGCAGCGCGGACAGCTCGGGCAGCACGACGTCGGCCAGCCCGGTGGAGACGAAGAGGTCCAGCGCCTCGCTGGGGGAGTCGTTGAGCAGCGTGCGGGAGAACTCGTGCTGCACCCGCTCGGCGGTGATCCGGGCCAGCTCCGGTGCCAGCTCGGTCATCGCCTCGACGACCTCGGGGTCCGGGACGAGCTGCAGCTGGGCGACGAAGCGCACCGCACGCAGCATCCGCAGCGGGTCGTCGGCGAAGGAGTCCACGGCCCGGCCGGGCGTGCGCAGCCGGCGGGCGAGCAGGTCACCGAGCCCGCCGAAGGGGTCGGTGACCACGCGGTCGGGCCCCAGCGAGACGGCCATCGCGTTCACCGTGAAGTCGCGGCGGGCCAGGTCGTCGGCCAGCGAGTCGCCCCAGGCCACCTCGGGGTTGCGCGACTCCCGGTCGTACCGGTCGGCCCGGAAGGTCGTGATCTCCACCCGCGCGCCGCGGATCTCGGCGCCGACGGTGCCGAACGCGATGCCGGTGTTCCACGTGGAACCGGCCCAGCCGCGCAGCAGCGCGAGGGTCTGCTCCGGGCGGGCGTCGGTGGTCAGGTCCAGATCGCCGGGCGGCAGCGGGGACGGCGACCCGGCGGCCAGCAGCGCGTCCCGCACCGACCCGCCGACCAGGTGCACCTCGAACCCGGCCGCGGTGAACCGCTCGCCGAGTTCGACGAGCACCGGATCGACCTCCACGAGGGCGCGGACCGTCGCCTGCACCGCCGCGGGGACGGGCTGGGCGGGAGGGCGACGCGGATGCTCGACGGACACGACGATCGAGGGTAGTGCGGTCACGCGCGCTACCCTCTCGGCATGGCTGGGACGGGCGGGCGGCAGCGCCCCGGCCGCCGCCTGCGCCGGGTCGACGAGACCTCGGCCGGCGGCCTGGTGGTCGCCGACGACGCGCTGACCGGACCGCGGGCCGCCCTCATCGGGCGCACCGACCGGCGCGGCCGCCTGCTCTGGTCCCTGCCCAAGGGGCACATCGAGGAGGGCGAGACGCCCGAGGACACCGCCGTCCGCGAGGTCGCCGAGGAGACCGGCATCATCGGTGAGGTCGTGGCCCCGCTGGGGATCATCGACTTCTGGTTCGTCGCCGAGGGGCGGCGGGTGCACAAGACGGTGCACCACTTCCTCCTCCGGGCCACCGGCGGCGCGCTCTCCGACGAGGACGTCGAGGTCACCGAGGTGGCCTGGGTGCCACTGACCGAACTGGGCGGCCGGCTGGCCTACGCCGACGAGCGCGCCCTGGTGGAGCGCGCGCCGGGCCTGCTGGCCGACAGCGCGTGAGGCGGCGGGCCGCCGGCCGCGCCGACGGCCGCCACCACGGTCTCGGCGTCGCCTCCTGCACGTCCTACCGGGCCGCCGGGCGCACCGTCGTCCTCGGGGCCGTCCTGAGCCTGCTGACCGGCGTGATCGGCCTGCCGGCCGCCCAGGCCGCGCCGAACGAGCCCGACCGCACCACGTCCACGACCCAGGCCACCCGACCGGTGCGGGTGGTCGTCGACCGGATCGAGCCGCGCACGGTGGTGCCGGGGGCTCCGGTCGAGTTCGGCGTCACCCTGGTCAACGACGGCACCACCACCTACAGCGCACTGTCGGTGCGGCTGCAGCGCGGGGACGTGCTGCGCACCCGGGCCGCCCTGGACGCCGAGCTGGAGTCCGCCGACACTGGTGGGGCCTCGGCGGCGGCGCCCTGGCAGCCCGTGGCCGGGGAGCTGCCCCCGGGCGGCACGCTGAGCTACACGTACCTGACCACCGCCGACGAGCTGCAGCTGACCGAGGACGGCGTCTACCCGGTGCTGGTCAACGTCAACGGGATGGCCGCCGGCGGCACCCAGGAGCGGGTGGGGGAGCTGGCCACCCAGCTCGTGCGGGTCACCCCGCCGGCCGAGCCGGCGCCGACGACCACCGTGGCCTGGCTCTGGCCGATCGCCGACCGGCCGCACCGCGACCCCACCGGCGCCTTCGTCGACGACGAGCTCGCCGCCGAGGTGGCCGAGGGCGGTCGGCTCGACCGCGCGCTCGACGTCCTGGACCGGCTGCCCCGGGTGCCCGGCGAGGCCCGGCCGGCCGTGCCGGTGACCCTCGCCGTCGACCCCGCGCTGCTGGAGGAGCTGGCGGTCATGGCCGCCGGCCCCTACCGCGTCGGCGAGGCCGACGGCACCGGCACCGCCGACGCCGCCGAGCTGCTCGAGCGGCTGCGCGCCGCGGCGGCCACGTCGGTGATCGCGCTGCCCTACGCCGACGTCGACGCCGACGCGCTGGTCGCCGCCGGGCAGACCGAGGTGCTCACCCGCTCCCTCCCCGGGACGCCGGAGGGCACCGCGCGCCAGCCCGGGGTCCCCGGCACCACCACGGCCCCGACGGGCGGCGACGGCGCCGGTGCGGCGATCGTCCGTGACGTGCTCGGGGTCGTCCCCCGCACCGACGTGGCCTGGCCGGTCGACGGCGCGGTCCGCCCGGACACCCTGGACACCCTGCGCGCCGGGGGGGCGCGGTCCGTGGTCCTCGCGCAGGAGTCGCTGACCGAGGGCGCCCGGGTCGTCGGCGCCGACGGTGGCGCGGCGGCGCCGGTGAGCACGCTGCCCACCGCGGCGGGGCCGGTGACCGCACTGGTCGCCGACCGGCGGCTCACCGACCTCGTCACCGACGCGACCGTCGACTCCGGCACCGGGCGGCTGACCGAGCAGAGCTTCCTGGCCGAGCTGGGCGCGCTGGCCACCCAGAGCACGGGCACGCCGTCGACCCTGCTCGTCGTCCCGCCGCACCGGGTCGACCCCGACCCGGAGACCGTCGCCGCGATGATGACCGCCACCATCACGCAGCCGTGGCTGGCCGCCGTTCCGGTGCCCGACCTGGCCGGCGCGGGCGCGGACCCCGCCGCGCCCGCACCCGGCCCCGCCGGCGACCTGGTGCCCGAGGCCGGGACCGGGACGCCGCTGTCCGCCGACGAGATGGCGGTGATCGCCGGGACGGCGCGGGTGCGCGACGACTTCGCCGCCGCCGTGAGCGAGCCGGCCACCGTGCTCGCCGGGTACGACGCCGCCATCGCCCGGGCCGCCTCGTCGGGCTGGCGGGGGGACCCGGTGCAGTTCGCCGCCGGTGCCGCGCAGCTGCGGGACACGATCGACTCCCTGCGCCAGCAGGTCGCCCTGGTCGCCCCGGTCGACGGCACCTACAGCCTCGCCTCCCGGGACGCCCCGCTGGTGCTCACCGTGCGCAACGACCTGCCCTTCCCCATCGACGTGGAGCTCGAGCTCATCACCCGCGAGAACGTGCAGCTGACCACCGAGGACATCGGCGTCACCACCCTGGAGCCGGAGTCCCGCCGCGTGCTGGAGGTGCCGGCCCGCGTGCAGCAGTCCGGTGGCTTCGCCGTCACCGCCCGGTTGACCACGCCCGGCGGCGAGCTGCTCGGCGACGAGGTGCGGATGCAGGTCCGGAGCACCGCCTACGGCCCCATCACCCTCGCGCTGACCATCGGCGCCGCGGCCCTGCTCGGCCTGCTGTTCCTGCGCCGGGGAGTGCTCTTCGTGCTGGCCCGCCGCCGCGGTGAGGCCGGCGGGGACGAGACGCCGGCCGGCGGCGCCGGCGTGCCGCCCACCCGGAGCCCGGTGTGAGCAAAGGTCCCCGCACCGGCTCACCGGAGGACCAGCGCGCCGACGGCGGGTCCTGGCGCCCCGGCGACGACCAGCAGTCCGGCGATGCCCAGCGACCCGGCGACCGCGGTCGCTCCGACGGCGCCGCACACCCACCCGCGCGGTCGGAGCGCCCGGCCCTGCCCGTGCCGCTGCCGCCCCCGCCGTACAAGGGCGCGCGCGGCGTCCCCGGGCCGTCCCCGGCCGAGGCCGCCGCCCCGGCGGTCCCGGCGCCCGCGCCGTCCCGCGACGCCTGGCCGGCCCACGCGCAGGGCCGGCCCGGCACCCCGGCGCCGTCCCGCGACCGGGTGCCGCCGCGACCGCTGCCCCTGCCGCCCAACTACCCCTCGGTCCGGCCGTCGGGTGCCGGCCCCCGGACCGGCACCGAGCTGCCCCAGGCACCCGCGCCGGTCCGCCGTCCCCTCCCACCGGTGACGCCGCTGGACCCGGCCTCGGCGGCCGGGCTGCCCCCCGTCGTGCCCCGCCGGCGGACCGACCTGCCCCCGGTCCCGCCGCCGACCCGCGTCCGCCGGTTCGTCCCCGGGCCCGACGACACCCAGCTCATCCCCGTCTTCCCGCCGGTCCGGCAGGTCGACGAGGACGACGACGAGGTCACCGACCGCGAGGGCGCCGCCGGCGGCAGCAAGGGGATCCTGCGGGCCGCCGGCACCATGGCGGTCGCGACCCTGGTCAGCCGGCTCACCGGGCTGCTGCGGACCGTGGTCATCGCCGCCGCCCTGGGCGTCACCCTGGTCGCCGACGCGTACAACACCGCGAACACCCTGCCCAACCTGGTCTACGAGCTGCTGCTGGGCGGCGTGCTGTCCTCCGTCGTCGTCCCGCTGCTGGTCCAGGCGCAGGAACGGGACCCCGACGGCGGCGTCGGCTACACCCAGCGGCTGATGACCGTGGCCACCGCGGCCCTGCTGGTCATCACCGGTGCGGGCGTGCTCGGCGCCCCCCTGCTCACCCGGCTGGCCGACATCAGCGGCGACGCCGACCAGGTGTCGCTGGCCAACTGGCTGGCCCGGCTGCTGCTGGTGGAGATCGTCTTCTACGGGCTCGGTGCGCTGGCCGCCGCGGTGCTCAACTCCCGTGGGGTCTTCGGCGCCCCGGCCTGGGCGCCGGTGCTCAACAACCTGGTGGTGATCGCCACCGGTGCGCTGTTCATCGCCGCCAGCGGCCCCGGCGAGCTCACCCCGGTCACCATCAGCGACTACCAGGTGTGGCTGCTCGGCATCGGCACGACCGCCGGCATCGCCGTGCAGTCGCTGGTGCTGCTACCGCTGCTGCGCAAGGCCGGCGTGCCGCTGCGCCCGCGCTGGGGCCTGCGCGGCACCGGGCTGCGCGAGGCCGGCTCGCTGGGCATCTGGGTGGTGGCCTACGCGGCGATCAGCCAGGTGGGCGTCATCATCGCGATGCGCGTGGCCAACTCCGCCGGCCGCGACGGCGGGCTGGGCTCGGGCGCCTTCGCCATCGCCAGCCTGCTCTTCCAGATGCCCTACGGGATCATCGGCGTCGCACTGCTGACCGCCCTGCTGCCGCGGATGAGCCGCGCCGCCGCCCGCAAGGACCTGGACGGCGTGATCGCCGACCTCACCCTCGGCACCCGGCTGTCGGCCACCGGGCTGCTGCCGGTCACCGCCGTCCTGGTGGTGCTCGGCCCCGCGGTCGCCACCGTGGCCTTCGCCTGGGGTGAGACGAGCGCGGAACAGGCCCACTCGATCGGCATCGCGCTGGCGTGGGGGGCCTTCGGTCTGCTGCCGATGGCGGTCACCCTGCTGCAGCTGCGCGTCTTCTACGCCATGAAGAACGCCCGGACGCCGACGTTCATCCAACTCGCCATGGTCGCCGTCCGCGTGCCGCTGCTGCTGCTGGTGCCCGCGCTGGTCAGCCCCGAGCACGTCGTCGCCGGCCTGATGATCGCCACCAGCACGACCTACCTGATGGGCTGGCTGGCCGGCAGCGTCGCCCTGCACCGCACGCTGGGCGTCCGCGCCGGCCCGGACGCCGGCCGGACGGTCGCGCGGATGGCGCTGGTGTCGCTGGTGGCCGCGGTCCTGGGCTGGGTCGCGGTCTCCCTCGCCGGCCGCTCGCTCGGGGATTCCGTACCGGGCTCGCTCGGGACCGTTCTGCTCGGTACCGTGGTCATCGGCAGCGCGGTGGTCGCGGGTGCCGTGGTGGTCGGCGTCCCCGAGGTGCGGGACGGTCTGGCCGGCGCCCGGGCGAGGTTCGGGCGACCACGGTGACCAGACCACCGGCACCGGGCACGGGGGCGCCGTCCCCGGCAGGACAGAGCAGGGGGTCGGCAGCGTCCGTGACGTCCACGACCACAGGACTGCCCGACCGGTACCGCCCGCTCGACCAGGTCGCCCCCGACGAGGAGACGCCCACCGGCGTCATCCGCTCGTGGCGGGCCCGGGACCGGGTGCTCAACCGGGACGTCGCGCTGCGCGTCCACACCCCCGGCGGCCCCGCCGCCCGGGAGTGGATCACCCGCGCCCTGACCGCCGGCGGGCTCGCCACGCCGGCCCTGGCGATGGTCTACGACGCGGCCGAGGGCACCGGTGGCACCGAGCCCGGCGGCGCGGCCTACGTGGTGAACGAGTGGATCGAGGGCACCCGGCTGTCCGACCGGCTGGCCGAGAGCGGCCCGCTGGGCGAGCGCGAGGCCAGCGCCGTGGTCCGCCGGCTGGCCGAGGGCGTCGCCGAGGCGCACCGGGTCGGGCTGGCCGTCGGTGGCCTGACCGCCGAGCACGTCGTCCTGCGCCCCGGTGGTCTCGTCGGTCTGCTGTCGGTGCCGGCCGCGACGAGCACCGAGAAGAGCGACATCGCCGCCCTCGGCGCGCTCCTGGAGCTGTGCCTGACCGCCGGCCGCCCCACGCCGATCTCCTCCCCGGACCTGGCCGCCCTGGTGCGCCGGGCCCGCTCCACCGACCCCACGACCGGGCTGTCCAGCGCCGGCGCGATGGTCGCCCTGCTCGCCGAGCGCCCGCGCACCGCCCCGCAGGAGGCGGCCCGTCCCGACGGGCTCACCGACAGCGGCTGGATGCGCCGGATCCGCGACCGCCGCGACCTCGCCGGCGCGGCGGAGGGCTCCGACGGCCCGGTGCGGCTCGACCCGCACACCCTCCCGCCGGTCCCCGGGCGCGCCATGGCCCGCCCGCTGGCCGCCCGGCACGCCGTCCAGGCCGACGACGAGGACGACCTCGACTGGGGAACCACCTTCCCCGACGACGAGGAGGAGGTCGACGACGAGCCGGCCCCCACCGCCCGTCGCCGGCTGGCCGTGATCGGTCTGCCGCTGCTCGCCCTGGCCGTGATCATCGTGATCGGCTGGTGGGTGGGCACCAACGTGCTCACCGTCGCCAGCAGCGTCGACTCCAACGGCACCCGGTCGGCGCCCGTGGCCGGCGCGACCGCCGGCTCGTCGGTGGCGGCCGACCCGGCGCCCGCGTCCGCCACGCCGGGCGCTCCGCTGCCCGTCGCCGACGCCGCCGTCTTCGACCCCCTCGGCGACGGCGAGCCGGAGAACGACGACGACGTGCCGCTGACCACCGACGGTGACCCGGCCACCACCTGGTCGACCCTCAACTACCGGAACTCCCCGGACTTCGGCAACCTCAAGGACGGCGTCGGGGTCGTCTACGACCTGGGCAGCGACCAGTCGGTGGCCGGCGTCTCGGTGCAGACCACCCGGCCCGGCTCGACCGTCGAGATCCGCACCGGGGGCACCCCGGACAGCGATCTGGACGACTTCGCCGTCGCGGCCGACGGCGAACTCAGCGGCACCGACGACCTGGTCTTCCAGGCGCCGGTCACCACTCGCTACGTGCTGGTGTGGGTCACCGGCCTGGTCGGCGAGGGCAGCACCTTCAACGCCGACCTGGCCGAGGTCACCGTCCGGTCCGCAGGCTGACGGCCGCACCCGACCACCCCGTCCGGGGTGGAGCTGGAAGAAGACCCCGCGACTCGCGAGCTCGCCGCGCCCCCCTGCAGCGGGGTCTGAGGGGAATGCCCGACCTAGGCTGTCCGTTGTGCCGCCCGTGACGAACGACCAGCCCGCTCCCGGCCCCGCGGTCTCCACCGACCCGGCGCACCCGGCCATCCCCCCGGCGGAGCACGACGGCGTCCGTGACCTGATCATCATCGGGTCCGGTCCTGCCGGCTACACCGCTGCCACCTACGCCGCCCGCGCGAACCTGCACCCGCTGGTGTTCGAGGGCTCGCAGTTCGGTGGCGCGCTGATGACCACGACCGAGGTGGAGAACTTCCCCGGGTTCCCCGAGGGCATCCAGGGTCCGCAGCTGATGGACGACATGCGCACCCAGGCCGAGCGGTTCGGCGCCGAGCTGGTGCCCTCCGACGTCACCGAGGTCGACCTCACCGTCAACCCGAAGATCGTCAAGGTCGGGAGCCAGGAGCACCGGGCCCACGCGGTGATCATCGCGACCGGGTCCAAGTACCGGTACCTGGGCCTGGACAACGAGCAGCGCCTGCTCGGCCACGGCGTCTCCGCCTGTGCCACCTGCGACGGCTTCTTCTTCCGCGACCAGGACATCGTCGTGGTGGGTGGCGGTGACTCCGCGATGGAGGAGGCCACCTTCCTGACCCGCTTCGCCAGGTCGGTCACCGTCGTGCACCGCCGCGAGGAGCTGCGCGCGTCGAAGATCATGGTCAAGCGGGCGCAGGACAACGAGAAGATCCGCTGGGCCCTGGGCAAGCAGGTCACCGACGTGCACGGCGAGGGCGCGGTCTCGGCCGTCGAGCTGACCGACGTGGCCACCGGCGCCACCGAGCAGCTCCCGGTCACCGGCCTGTTCGTGGCGATCGGCCACGACCCGCGCAGCGAGATGTTCGCCGGCCAGGTGAAGCTGGACGACGAGGGGTACGTGGTGGTCGACCACCCGACCACCCGCACCAGCACCGACGGCGTCTTCGCCGCCGGCGACGTCGTCGACCACATCTACCGGCAGGCGATCACGTCCGCCGCCACCGGTGCGGCCGCCGCCATGGACGCCGAGCGCTGGCTGGCCGACACCTTCGACGAGCGCTGACGAAGGACCCCCTCGCCCCCCACCACTCGCAAGCTCGTGGCGGGGCCCTGCGAGGGGGCCGAGGGGCATAGACCGTGCCCCGCGCCTGTTCTACCGTCCGACTCACCCGCGACCAGAGGGAGCACCACCATGGCAGGCAAGAACACCGTGACCGTGACCGACGCCAGCTTCGCCACCGATGTGCTCGGCAGCGACAAGCCCGTGCTCGTCGACTTCTGGGCCGAGTGGTGCGGCCCGTGCAAGATGGTCGCCCCGGTGCTGGAGGAGATCGCGGCGGAGCACGCCGACAAGCTCACCATCGCCAAGCTCAACATCGACGAGAACCCGCAGATCGCCCGCGACTACCAGGTCATGTCGATCCCGACCATGACCGTCTTCCAGGGCGGCAAGCCGGTCAAGAGCATCATCGGCGCCAAGCCCAAGGGCGCCATCCTCTCGGACCTGTCCGACTACCTCTGAGGAAGGTCCCTCCCGCCCGCACCGCCCGCACGCTCGCGGCGGGATCCTGCAGGAGGACCGACCACCGGCCCGCCCGTCCGCTGGACGGGCGGGCCTCCTCCGTTCCGGGGCCGGATGACCCGGCGTCCCCACCCTGGATCTGCCTGCACCGGGTCACCCGGTGCGCACTCCTCCGCCACCACGGGCCACAATCGACGTCCACACCGCCGGCCGTCCCCGCGACCGGCTCCTGACCCGCAGAGGAGCGACGAGCGCCGCATGGACGTCCTGCGACCCGGCAGCACCGGCCCCGCCGTGGCCGAGGTGCAGGCGGTCCTCCGATCCCTGGGTCTGCTCGACGGTGACCCCGCCCAGCCCGCCGGTCCTCCGGCCGGGTACGACCCGGCGACCGAACTCGCGGTCCGGCACTTCCAGCAGGTCCGTGGGCTCTCCGTCGACGGCCGGGTGGGCGACGAGACCTACCGGGCCCTGCACGAGGCCCGCTGGTCCCTCGGCGACCGCCTCCTGCGGTACGACCCGGAGCGGCCCGTCCGCGGCGACGACGTCCGCCGGCTGCAGGAGCTGCTGCTCGAGCTGGGCTACGACGCCGGGCGTGCCGACGGCATCCTGGGCGCGGAGACCGAGTCGGGGCTGCGCACCTTCCAGCGCGACTACGGCCTGACCGCCGACGGCACCTGCGGGCCCGGCACGCTGCGCGCCCTCAAGCAGCTGGGCCGCCGGGTCACCGGCGGCCGCCCGCAGCTGCTCCGGCAGAGCGCCTCCATGGTCGAGTCCGGCTCGCACCTCATCGGCCGGGTCATCGTCATCGACCCCGGCCACGGCGGGCAGGACACCGGCTACACCGCAGGGGAGACCACCGAGGCCGACCTGGTCTTCGACCTGGCCTCCCGGATCGAGGGCCGGCTGGCCGCTGCCGGGGCCACGGTCTACCTGACCCGCGGGCGCGACGGCGACCCGAGCGCCGCTGACCGCACCGCGTTCGCCAACGACACCCGCGCCGACCTGTTCCTGTCCCTGCACATGGAGGCGCACGGCTCGGCGCACGCCCGCGGCGTGGCCAGCTACTACTACGGCACCGGGTCCGGGGCCAGCTCCACGGTCGGCGAGGAGTTCGCCAACCTGGTGCGGCGTGAGGTCATCGCCCGCACCGGCCTCCTCGACTGCGGCTCGCACCCCAAGACCTGGGACATCCTGCGGATGACCCGGATGCCGGCCCTCCGTGTCGACTGCGGGTACCTCTCGCACCCCGTCGACCGGCTGCTGCTGCTCGACGCCCGCACCCGCAGCACCATCGCCCAGGCCGTGCTCGCCGCCGTCCAGCGGCTCTTCCTCCCGGCCGACGCCGACCCGCCGACCGGCACGTTCCTCCTCCCCGCACGCGGCTGAGAAAGGACCTCCCTGCCCCCCACCACTCGCACGCTCGTGGCGGGACCCTGCAGGGAGGCCGGGCAGACACCGGGCCGCGCGGCACGCCGAGAGGGACGGACCGGTCCGGCTGCGCGCCGGGCCGCTTACACTGCGACAGGTGACCCCTCCTGTGCCCGACCCCACGGTCGGTCCCGGTCAGGCCGGGACGCGCTCACAGGGTGCGCCCCCGCACGTCTCTCTGCGGCATCCGCGGCTGGACCCCCTCGCAGACCGGTACGCAGCACGCACCCACGGGATGAAGAGCTCGGAGATCCGGGCCCTGTTCTCCGTGGTGAGCCGCCCCGAGGTGGTGTCCCTGGCCGGCGGCATGCCCGCCGTGACCGCCCTCCCGCTGGACGTCGTCGGCTCCATGATCGGCGAGCTCGTGTCCGGCATGGGCGCCCAGACGCTGCAGTACGGCTCCGGGCAGGGCGATCCGCGGCTGCGTGAGCGGATCTGCGACGTGATGGCCCTGGAGGGCATCGTCGACGCCTCGCCCAGCGAGGTGGTGGTCACCGTGGGCTCCCAGCAGGGTCTGGACCTGGTGACCCGGGTCTTCGTCGACCCCGGTGACACGATCCTGGCCGAGGGCCCGTCCTACGTCGGCGCCCTCGGGGTCTTCCAGGCGGCCCAGGCGCAGGTCCGGCACGTGGAGATGGACGCCGACGGGCTGATCCCCGAGGCGCTGGAGCAGGCCCTGCTGGAGTGCCGCGCCCGCGGCGACCGGGTCAAGTTCCTCTACACGGTCCCCAACTACCACAACCCGGCCGGCGTCACCCTCTCCGAGCAGCGCCGCGAGGCGGTCATGGCGATCGCCGAGCAGTACGACCTGCTGGTCATCGAGGACAACCCGTACGGCCTGCTGGGCTTCGAGCACGAGCCGATGCGCGCGTTGCGGGCCCGCAACGACGAGCGGGTCATCTACCTCGGTTCGTTCTCCAAGACGTTCTCCCCGGGGCTGCGCGTCGGCTGGGTGCTGGCCCCGCTGGCGGTCCGGGAGAAGCTGGTGCTGGCCACCGAGGCGCAGGTGCTCTGCCCGCCCTCGCTGACCCAGTACGCGGTCGCCCGGTACCTGGACACCCAGCCGTGGCAGCAGCAGATCAAGGTCTTCACCGAGCTGTACCGGGAGCGCCGTGACGCGACGCTGGAATCGCTGGCGGCGCTGATGCCCCCGGGCACCAGCTGGAGCAAGCCCGACGGCGGCTTCTACGTGTGGCTGAAGCTGCCGCACGGCCTCGACGCCAAGCTGATGCAGCCGCGCGCGGTCGCTGCGCACGTGGCCTACGTCCCGGGGATCGGCTTCTACGCCGACGGTTCGGGCCGGGAGCACATGCGGCTGTCCTACTGCTATCCCGAGCCCGACCAGATCCGGGAGGGCGTGCGCCGGCTGGCGCGGGTCATCGAGGCGGAGCTGGACCTGCACTCGACGTTCGACTCGGTCGACACCGGCACGTTCCGGGCCGTGACCTCCACGCCGCGGCCGTCGTCGCGGTCGGCCTACCCGCCGCCGGTGATCGGGCCGGTCAACGGCGCCGAGGGCGAGGAGCCCTCCGTCTGACGACGACCCGCCGGCAGTTGCGTCAATGACGCAACTGCCGGCGGGTCGGGAGTCAGCCCTGCTCGGAGCGTCCGGACATGTCGGGCGCCATCATGCCGATGATCCGCTGCAGGTCGTCGACCGAGCCGAACTCCACGACGATGCGGCCCTTCGCCCGGCCGATCTGGATCTTGACCTTGGTCTCGAACATGTCCGACAGCCGGCCGGAGAGGTCCTCGACCCCGGGGGCGCTGATCTTCCGCGCCTGACGACGGGCGGCGGTGGGGGAGTCGGCGACGGCCATCGCCACGGCCTCCTCGGTGGCCCGCACCGACATGCCCTCGGCCACGATCCGGGTGGCCAGCGCGTCCTGGGCCTCCGCCTCGGGCAGACCGAGCAGCGCCCGGGCGTGACCGGCGGAGATGACCCCGGCTGCGACCCGCGTCTGCACCTTCACCGGCAGCTTCATCAGCCGGATGGTGTTGGTGACCTGCGAGCGGCTGCGACCGATCTTGCTGGCCAGCTCCTCGTGGGTGGCGCCGAACTCCTCCAGCAGCTGCTGGTACGCCGCCGCCTCCTCCAGCGGGTTGAGCTGCACCCGGTGGATGTTCTCCAGCAGGGCGTCGCGCAGCATCGCGTCGTCGGTGGTGTCCCGGACGATGGCCGGGACCGTCTCCAGCCCCGCGGCACGGGCCGCACGCAGCCGGCGCTCGCCCATGATGAGCTCGTACCGGCCGCTCGCCCCCTCACGGACCACGATCGGCTGCAGCAGGCCGAACTCGCGCACCGAGTGGGTGAGCTCCTCCAGCGCCTCGTCGTCGAAGACCTGACGCGGCTGCTTGGGGTTCGGGACGACGTCGCCGACCGGGAGCTCGCGCAGCTGTGCCCCGGGCACGCCGGCGACCTCCTCGAGCACGCGGGCGGGCAGCTCGTGCACCGACGCCGCGCGCCCCTCCGCCGCACCGGTGACCGCCGCCTCCGCTGCCTCGGCAGCCCGGGCAGCGGGCGTGGCCGTCGGCGCGGGCGCGCTGGTGGGGATGAGGGCCGCCAGGCCCCGGCCGAGACCGCCGCGCTTCGTCACTGGTCCTCCTCGCTCGGGCCCGTGGTCCGCTGACGCGGCCCGGGGGTGGTGCTGGGGCCCACGGGGCCCGCGGTGCCTGCGGTGCGGCTCATGTCGCGTGCCGCCCGCGAGGCGCCGGCGACGTCACCGCCTCACCGAGCACCATGGCCGCCACCGAGGGCGGTCCGGCGGCCGGCGGTGGGGGAGGAGGCGTCGTGGGCTGGGCCGTGGCCGCCGGCAGCAGTGCGCCACGCTCGGCGAACTCGCGGGCCGCCTCGACGTAGCTGGTGGAGCCGCGCGACCCCGGGTCGTAGGTCAGCACCGACTGGCCGTAGCCCGGCGCCTCGCTGACCCGGACGTTGCGCGGGATCGCCGACTTCAGCACCAGGTCACCGAAGTGGTTGCGCACCTCGTCGGCCACCTGGTCGGCGAGCTTGGTGCGCCCGTCGTACATGGTGAGCAGGATGGTGCTCACCGCGATGCCGGGGTTGAGGTGCTGGCGCACCAGGTCGATGTTGGAGAGCAGCTGGCCCAGGCCCTCGAGCGCGTAGTACTCGCACTGGATCGGGATGAGCACCTCGTCGCCGGCGACCAGCGCGTTGAGCGTCAGCAGCCCCAGGGACGGCGGGCAGTCGATGAGTACGTAGTGCGGCCGCTCGGTGGCGGGCAGTTCGTGCAGGTAGGTCTCGATCGACCGGCGCAGCCGGTGCTCGCGGGCCACGACGGAGACCAGCTCGATCTCCGCGCCGGCCAGGTCGATCGTCGCCGGGACGCAGAACAGGTTGGGGCTGGCTGTCGTCGGGTGGGTGACCTCGGCGAGGGTGTTGTCGCCGACGAGCGCGTCGTAGATCGAGGGCGTGCCGATCGTGTGCTCGACGCCGAGGGCGGTGCTGGTGTTCCCCTGCGGGTCCAGGTCGATGACCAGCGTGCGCAGCCCGTAGAAGGCCAGCGCGACACCCAGGTTGACCGTGGACGTCGTCTTGCCGACGCCACCCTTCTGGTTGGCGATCGTCACGACCCGGATGCGGCCGGGCGCCGGGAACGGATCCTGGTCGGCCGCGTGCAGCACCCGGGTGGCCCGCATCGCCTCCATGGCGATCGGGCTGTCGAAGTCGGGACCGACGGCCTGGTCCGCGGCGAGACTGGAGCGCAGCCGCTCACCAGGATCAGTCATCGGTGCGTCCTCCTCACCACCGTGTTCCACGTGGAACGTCGATGTGTCGATGGTGCGCGTTCCACGTGAAACGACCTCACCCGGGCGTGCGTGCGGTCCGGGTGGAACCACCGCGGGTCATGACCACCACGGTAGTGGCTGCCGAGCCCAGCTCTCCACCGACCGCGCGCGTGTGGACGTCGCGCATCCCGGCCGCCTCGAGCTCGGGGACCAGCCCGGGGACCTCGGCGGCGGCGCGCTCGCCCACCAGGGCGATGAGCTGCGCGCCGGGCGCCAGGAGCCCCGCGCACCAGCCCACCAGCCGGGGCAGCGGCGCGACCGCCCGTGCGGTCACGACGTCGACCGGCCCCACCGCACGGACGACGGAGCGCTCCTCGGCGCGCCCGCGCACGATCCGCCACGGCGCCTCGAGGGCGGTCACCACGTCGGTCAGGAACTCCACGCGGCGGGCCATCGGCTCCACCAGGGTCAGCGTCAGGTCCGGGCGGGCCAGCCCCAGCGGGATGCCGGGCAGCCCGGCGCCGCTGCCGACGTCGACCACGCGGACACCGTGCGGCACCGCCTCGGCCAGTGCCGCGCTGTTGAGCAGGTGCCGGTCCCACAACCGGGGCACCTCCCGCGGTCCGATGAGCCCGCGGGTGACCCCGTCCCCGGCGAGCATGGCCACATACCGGGCGGCCGCCCCGGTGGCCGCACCGAACACGGTGGCGGCCACCTCCGGCATTTCCGGAACTAGATCAGTCGGATCTTTCGACAGCTCGCCCGGGGTGTCCGGGCCGGTCACGCGGTCATCCCGGCACCTGCACCGGATCGCCGAGGCGCCGGCCCGCTCGCCTGCCCGCTCACCGGTCGGGCAGGACCACGACGCGGCGGTTGGGCTCCTCGCCCTCCGACTCGCTGTGCACCCCGGCCGCACCCGAGATGACGTCGTGGACGACCTTGCGCTCGAAGGGGTTCATCGGCGCCAGTCGCTCGGGCTGCCGGCTCTGCCCGACCCGCTCGGCCGCGGCCGAGGCCAGGGAGGTGAGGTCGGCCCGCCGCTTGGCCCGGAAGCCGCCGATGTCGAGCATCAACCGGCTGCGGATCCCGGTCGACTGGGCGACCGCGAGCCGGGTCAGCTCCTGCAGCGCCTCGAGGGTGGCGCCGTCCGACCCGATCAGCGTCGTGAGCTCGCCACCCACGACCGCCACCGAGGCCCGGTCGCCCTCGACGTCGAGGTCGATGTCACCGTCGACGTCGAGGATGTCCAGCAGCCGCTCGAGGTAGTCACCGGCCACGTCGCCCTCGCGGACGAGCAGGCCCTCGCCGCTCTCCTCGTCCTCGTCCTGGTCGTCCTCGTCGACGTCGACGGGCTCGACCACGGCGTCGGCCGAGGCGGCATCGGCGTCGGGCAGCGCGGGGTCGCCGGCCCCGCCGACCGGGGTCAGCACCGCGTCCGAGGTCGCCTCGGCGGTCGTGGCGGTGTCGCTGTGGGGTGCACTCATGTCAGGTCCTCCGTGTGGTGCAGGCGGCCGGGGTGTCCCGGTGGTCGAGGGGCCGGGCACGCAACGGGTCGGTGGCCCGGGTGCCCCGGACGGTCAGCGGCGCTTGCCACGCTTGCCGCGGTTGGCCGGGCCGGCCGCCGAACGGCTGCCCGAGGCGCCGGACCGCGGCCGGTTGGCGCTCCCGGACGGGCGCCCGCTGCCCGAGCCGGCCGCGGTCGCGCCGGTCGCGGACGAACCGGTCGCGGACGAACCGGCCGCGGACGAGCCGGTGCCGATGGCGTCCGGCGCCGGGGTGACCACGTCACCGTCCGCCGCGTCGACGACCGAACCACCGGCGTCCACCGTCGAGGTGGGAGCCGCGGTGGCCGGCTTGCCGGCCTTGGGACGGACCGGCTTCGCGCCGGGCTTGGGGGCCAGCGTCTTCGGGTCGATGGCCGGCTTGTCGGCTGAGGCCTTGGCGAGCGCGCCGGGGGAGCCGGGCGGCGGCAGCGCCTTGAGGATGTAGAACTGCTGGCCCAGCGTCCACAGGTTGTTGGTGAACCAGTAGATGAGCACGCCGATGGGGAAGAAGAAGCCGGAGACGAAGAGGCTGATCGGCATGCCGTAGAGCAGCAGCTTCTGCACCATGGCGGCCTGGCCCTCGACCGGGCCGGAGCGCTTCTGGATCTGCTTCTGGGTGAAGAAGGTCGTGAAGCACATGACCACGATGAGCACCATCGCGACGATGCGGATGTTGCTGTAACTGCCGTCAGTCAGCGGGAGGATCAGCCGCTCCTTGGCCTCGTCCATGTTGAACGAGGAGGAGATCGGCGCGCCGAGCAGCTTGGCACTGGCCGCCTGGTTCGTGAGGTCGTCGTCCCAGCTGTACAGCCCGTCCTTGCCCGGCGCGAGCCGGCGCAGCACGTGGAAGAGGGAGATGAAGACCGGGATCTGCGGGAGCAGCGGCAGGCAGCCGGCCAGCGGGTTGACCCCGCGCTCCTTCTGCAACGCCATCATCGCCTGGCTCAGGCCCTGCCGGTCACTGCCGTACTGCTTGCGCAGCTTGGCCATCTCCGGCTGGATCTCCTGCATCGCGCGCTGGGACTTGACCTGCTTGACGAACAGCCGGAACAGCAGCACGCGGATGGTGACGACCAGGAAGACGATCGACAGCGCCCAAGTCCACCCGCTCGCCGGGTCCAGGAAGGTGGAGAACGCGGAGTGCCACGTCTTCATCACCCAGGCGATCGCGGTGTACATCCAGTCAAGCAAGGCCAGCCTCCTGCTGCGCGGACCGGCGGGGAGCCGGCGGGGTGGCTCGGCCGGGGCGGCGTGCGCCCCAAGCCGGTGGAGCAGGTGCCGCGGGAGGTGCCGACGACTGCGCCGAGGTGGACGACGAGTAGCCTTCCCCGACGGTTCCACCGACCTCGGACCGGGCAGGTCGTGCAGGCACCAGGTCGAGCCCGCCGGGGTGCCACGGGGCGCACTTGCCCAGCCGCCTCAGCGCCAGCCAGCCGCCCCGGGCGGCGCCGTGCACCTCGAGGGCCTCGGCGGCGTAGGCGCTGCAGCTGGGCTCGAAGCGGCACCGCGGCGGGAACGCCGGGCTGATCGCGCGCTGGTAGAAGCGCACGGCGGCCAGCAGCGCCCGGACAGGCGGGGCGGTCACGGCCGTGCGGCCCGCGGCACGGCCGGGCGGCTGCCGAGCAGCCGGTCCAGACCGGCGTCCAGGTCGCGCGCGAGCACCACCGAGCCGGCACCCGCCGCCTCGGGACGGGCGCGGACGACGAGGTCGGCGGTGTCGGGGAGCCGGTCGAGCTCGGCTGCGACCAGGTGCCGCAGCTGCCGGGTCACCCGGTGCCGGCAGACGGAGTTGCCCACCGTCTTGCCGACCACGAAACCGGCCCGCGGCCCGGTTCGGACGTCCGCAGGACGTCCGACCGGAGCGACGGGCCGTTCGGAGAGGTAGTGCAGCACCAGGGTCGGGCGCCCGGCACGACGGCCGGACCGCACGACCGCGGTGAAGTCCGGCCGCCGGCGCAGGCGTGCCTGCGCGGGCAGCACCTCAGGCGGAGAGCTTGTCGCGACCCTTGCCACGGCGGGCGGCGAGGATGGCGCGGCCGGCCCGGGTGCGCATGCGCAGCCGGAAGCCGTGGGTCTTGGCCCGGCGGCGGGTGTTCGGCTGGAAGGTGCGCTTGCTCACGAGGGACTCCTACTGCTGACGACGTCGGTGCGGCGCGGACCCGGTCGGGCAGCGCACGCGCGGGGGACGGGCAGGCCGCCGGCCGGGGGGCCTGCGACCGGCACCCGGAACCCGGGGCTGGTCTGCTGCGCGCGGGCCCCGGGCCGCACCCCCGGGTGGAGCGGGTACGACGGGTCCTGCGCACGAGCTCCGACCAGCATAGCCGAGAACCCGCAGGTCCTGGGCGGTCGGCCCGCACCCCCACGGATCGCCGCCGTCCGGGCCTGGGGACGACGACGGTGGCCAGGGCGGGTGCCCGGGCGCCGGGACCCGGGCGCGCGTCGTTGCCGGGCTGTGGATGGGGCTGTTAACGTCGCCGTCGCCCCGTGTCGGACGAAGGGTCGTCGGTCCGTATGCCCACGTCGTCGTCCAACCGGTCCCCAGCTCGCTCCCTGACCACCCACCCACTGCGCTGACCAGCAGCGACGCAGGAACCGGCCGTCGGCACCCCCGACACCGGCACCCGTGTCGCCGGGCGTGCACAGACTGTGGACACTCATGTGGACGACGCCCTCCCGGGTGTCCACACCTGGGGAGTGGACGGGGGATCCAGCCGTCCACCGATCGTCGCCCGTCCCCTGTGGACGGACGCGTCGGCAGGACCGGGGCGCAGCACCTGGAGCACGAGGAGGGACACAGTCGATGGCCGACTCCACGGTCGACCTGGCGACGGTCTGGGACCAGATCCGCGAGCGTCTGGCCACCAGCCTGTCCCCGCAGCAGAACGCACTGCTCAACCTGACCCGGCCGCTGGGCCTGGTCGAGGACACCGCCGTGCTCGCCGCACCCAACGAGTTCACCCAGACCGTGCTGGAGTCGCGGATGCGGATCCAGCTCGCCGAGGCGCTCTCGGCCGAGTTCGGCCGGGCCATCCGGGTCGCGGTGCAGCTGGAGGACGTGCCGGCGACCCCGGACCCGGCCGCAGACCGGCGGGACGCGCAGCCGGACGAACGCCGCTGGGGCCGGTCCGACCGCCCCGCCGGCACCCCCGAGTGGGCTCCCGCCGACCGGGACGACGACCGGCTGGCCCAGGACCGGATCGCCCACGACCGCGCCTCCGCCGAGCTCGCCGCCCGCGAGCGGGCCGCGCAGGACCGCGCCGCGGAGGACCGGGCAGCCGAGGACCGGGCCGACCGCGACCGCGTCGACGACGGCCGCAGCGCCTTCGGGGTGCGCACCGACGCCGTCCGGGCCGAGGCCTGGCTGCCGGAGTCCGGTGACGGCCGGGACTGGTCGCGCGGCTCGGCCGCTGCGGAGTCCGAGGGCACCGCGCGCCGGCTCGCCCCCTGGGACCGCGACCCGGGTGAGGCCGCCGGTGAGGGGCAGGCCGGCGACGGGCGGGGGAACGACGAGCGCCGTCCCGCCGACCGCTCCGCCCGGGGCGGCGGCGCCGTCCCGCTGTTCGCCGACCGCCGGCCGGCCGGGCTGGACCCGGGCCTGAACGCCAAGTACGTGTTCGACAGCTTCGTGATCGGCAACAGCAACCGGTTCGCCCACGCCGCGGCGGTCGCCGTGGCCGAGGCGCCGGCCCGGGCCTACAACCCGCTGTTCATCTACGGCGACTCCGGGCTGGGCAAGACCCACCTGCTGCACGCCATCGGGCACTACGCGGCGCGGATGTTCCCCAACGTGCGGGTGCGCTACGTGAGCACCGAGGAGTTCACCAACGAGTTCATCAACCTGGTGCACTCCGGCCGGGCCGAGGACTTCCGCCGCCGCTACCGGGACATCGACTTCCTGCTCATCGACGACATCCAGTTCCTGGAGCGCGCCGAGCGGACGCAGGAGGAGTTCTTCCACACCTTCAACACGCTGCACAACGCCAGCAAGCAGATCGTGATCACCTCCGACCGGGCGCCGAAGAAGCTGACGACGCTGGAGGACCGGCTCCGCACCCGCTTCGAGTGGGGCCTGATCACCGACGTCCAGGCGCCGGACCTCGAGACCCGCATCGCGATCCTGCGCAAGAAGGCCTACGGCGAGCGGCTGCAGGCGCCCGACGCGGTGCTGGAGTTCATCGCCAGCAAGGTGCAGACCAACATCCGCGAGCTCGAGGGCGCGCTGATCCGGGTCACCGCCTTCGCCAGCCTGAACAAGCAGCCGGTCGACCTCGCGCTGGCCGAGCTGGTGCTCAAGGACCTGATCAGCGACGAGCAGGGCCCGCAGATCACCGCGGCGATCATCATGGCCGCCACCGCCGAGTACTTCTCGGTGACCATGGAGGAGCTGCAGGGGGCCAACCGCAGCCGCACCCTGGTCAACGCCCGGCAGATCGCCATGTACCTGTGCCGTGAGCTCACCGAGCTGTCGCTGCCCCGGATCGGGGCCTCGTTCGGCGGCAAGGACCACACCACGGTCATGCACGCGGTCAAGAAGATCACCGGCCTGATGAGCGAGCGCCGTGCGACCTACACCCAGGTCACCGAGCTCACCGCCCGGATCAAGAGCCGCGCCCGCCAGTAGCAGGCGGCCGGGAGCCCGTCCCGGACGAGGGTGGGGGACGTCCGACGTCCCCCACCCTCGTCCCCCGTTGCCCACAGGTCGACGGCGGGGGCGTCCGCCCACAGGGCCCGCGGGACGCCCCCCGCCGGCGTGCGGCGGTCACCGGCTGTCGGCAGGCACCCGCGCAGCGCCCTGTCCACGGCTGCCGGCACCGGCCGGTGGAGGACCGCAGCAGGGTCGCCCGGCTCGTCGTCCACACCGGGGATCCCGCGCTCGACCTGGGCTTTCACCCGTCGACGCGGCCCAGGGCAGGTCTTCGGGCGTCTCCGGACGGTCGCCGACCGGCGTCCCGTGTCGCCTTGTCCCCAGATCTGTACACAGGTTGGGGAGAGCGGTCAGCAACCGGGGCGGTTCAGCTCCGCACCCCGTCCACGCAGGTCAGGCCGTCACCCGTCGTCCCCGTGATGTCCCCCGGGAGTCCACATGTCGACCGTTGCGACCGGTGGACAACCCGTGCTTTCCCTGGGGATGGGGACGAACCTGCGGGTGACCGGGGGAGACGGGGTGGAGAGACGCCGACGACGGTGCACAACGGTCGAGTTGTCCACGTGTCGACACAGGCAAGGGGTCGTGGGCCCACAGCGGGCCAACAGGGCGAAACCGCGGTTGACCTGGGAAAAGGGGCGCATTCCCCAGGATCCACACCCGTGATGACGAAGATGAGCTATATCTGCCGAGGAGTTCTCGAACCACATTCAGGCTGGGGAGGACCGGGCAGCGGCGCCGCCACCCGCCCGGCCACCCGCCCCGCCACGGGCAAGAGCACGCGCCACCAGGGACGGGAGGGAGCGCGCCAGGACCCTGGAACCGGGGGACTGGTCAAGCAGGGGGTCCGTCGGGAGAGGATGGGCGCCGCACACCGCGCCGCACGACCGAGCGCAGACCGGCACGGCACACCAGCAAGGGGTGGATCACGAGATGAAGTTCCGGGTGGCACGCGAGGTGCTCGCCGAGGCCGTGGCGTGGACGGCACGCAGCCTGCCGCCACGTCCGTCGGTGCCGGTGCTGGCCGGGATCATGCTGGAGGTCCAGGGCAGCCAGCTGTCGGTCTCCGGCTTCGACTACGAGGTCTCCGCACGCTCCGAGATCGATGTCCAGTCCACCGAGGACGGCCGCACCCTGGTGCCCGGCCGGCTGCTCGCCGAGATCACCCGGGCCCTGCCGCCGCACCCGGTCGACGTCGTCGCCGAGGGCGCCCGGCTGTCGATCACCTGCGGCAACGCACGCTTCAGCCTGCCGACGCTGCCGGTCGAGGACTACCCCTCGCTGCCGTCGATGCCCTCGGCCGCCGGGGTGGTCGACAGCGACGCCTTCGCCGAGGCCGTCAGCCAGGTCGCCGTGGCGGCCGGGCGCGACGACACCCTGCCGATGCTCACCGGCGTCCGGCTGGAGATCGAGGGCGACGTGGTCACCCTGGCCGCCACCGACCGCTACCGGCTCGCCGTCCGCGAGTTCGCCTGGCGCCCGGAGACCCCGGGCCTGTCCGCCGCCGTCCTGGTGCCCGCGCGCACGCTGGCCGACGCCGCGAAGACGCTGACCAGCGGTCCGGAGGTGGTGCTCTCGCTGTCCTCGGGGGGCTCGGGCGAGGGGATCCTGGGCATGTCGGGCAAGGACCGGCAGACCACCACCCGGCTGCTGGACGCCGAGTTCGTCAAGTACCGGGCGATCATGCCCAACGAGTCGTCCTCGTTCGCCGAGCTGCCGGTCGGGCTGTTCACCGACGCCGCCAAGCGCGTCGCCCTGGTCGCCGAGCGCGGCACGCCGTTGCGCTGCGAGTTCACCCCCGGCCAGGTCACGCTGCGGGCCGGTGGCACCGACGACGAGGGTCAGGCCGAGGAGCGCTGCGACGTCGTGTTCGACGGCGAGCCGCTGACCATCGGCTTCAACCCGACGTTCCTGCTCGACGGGCTGGCCGCGGTGCACACCCCCCGCGCCCGGATGGACTTCACCACCGCGCTCAAGCCCGCGGTGCTCTCCGGCGTCGACGAGCCCACCGGGGACGACGGCGAGGGCCGCCCGGCCGAGCGCCCCGGCAGCTACCGCTACCTGATCATGCCGGTGCGCCTGCCGGGCTGATCGGCCGCGGACGAGGCCGGACCCCGGGCGTGCGGGGAGCAGGCCGGGCGAGCACGATGGGCGCCAGCGAGCCCCGGCTGCTGCGGTCGGCGGCACGGGCCAGGATCCCGCAGCGTCGCGGGGACCGCTCTGGGCACGCAGGACGGCAGGCGAGGGACCGCGGCACCCCGCGGGCCGACGGAGACATCGAGTGCGAGGAGGACCGGCGTGCAGCTGGGCATGATCGGGCTGGGCAAGATGGGCGGCAACATGGCCGAGCGCGTGCGTCGCGCCGGCCACGAGGTCGTCGGGTACGACCGGGCGCCGGGCGCGCGGGACGTCGACAGCCTGCAGGGGCTCGTCGACGCGCTGCAGGCACCGCGCGTGGTCTGGGTGATGGTCCCGGCCGGTGACCCGACCCGGCAGACCGTCCGCGAGCTCGGTGAGCTGCTGTCCCCCGGCGACGTGGTCGTCGACGGTGGCAACTCGAAGTACACCGACGACAAGGTGCACGCCGACGAGCTGGCGACCAAGGGCATCGGCTACGTCGACGCCGGCGTCTCCGGCGGTGTCTGGGGCCTGGAGAACGGTTACGCGCTGATGGTCGGCGGGTCCGCCGAGGACGTCGCCAAGGTGCAGCCGGTCTTCGACGCGCTGAAGCCGCCGGTCGAGGTGGAGGAGGGCAACTCCTCGCCCAGCGGCGCGGGCGCCGGGTTCGTGCACGCCGGCTCGGTGGGCGCCGGCCACTTCGCCAAGATGGTCCACAACGGCATCGAGTACGCGATGATGCAGGCCTACGGCGAGGGTTACGAGCTGCTGGACAAGGTCGACCTCGTCGAGGACGTCCCCGGCGTCATCGCCTCCTGGACCCAGGGCACCGTCATCCGGTCCTGGCTGCTGGACCTGCTGGTCCGGGCGCTGCAGGAGGACCCGGACCTCGACCGGATCACCGGCTACGCCGAGGACTCCGGCGAGGGCCGCTGGACCGTCGAGGCCGCGATCGACAACGCCGTCCCGATGCCGGCGATCTCGGCGTCCCTGTTCGCCCGGTTCTCCTCGCGGCAGGACGACTCCCCGACGATGAAGGCCGTCGCCGCGCTGCGCAACCAGTTCGGCGGGCACGCGGTGCGCTCCATCGACACCGGGGCGGCCGAGAAGCCGGCATGATGAAGGACCCCCTTGCCCCCCACCACTCGCACGCTCGTGGCGGGACCCTGCAAGGGGGCCTGACCCGTGCCCCCCACGCGTCGCACGCTCGGCGCGGGACCCTGCACGGAAGTCGTTCCAGCACGTCGCCGGAGGTCTGAGCGGTGTACCTCCGGCACCTCCAGGTCGGTCAGTTCCGCAGCTGGGAGCTGGCCGACCTGGCGCTGACCCCCGGGCCGACCGTGCTGGTCGGCCGCAACGGCCAGGGCAAGACGAACCTGGTCGAGGCGGTCGGCTACCTGGCCACGCTGGGCAGCCACCGGGTCTCCGCCGACCTCCCCCTGGTGCGGCACGGCGCCACGCAGGCCGTCGTCCGGGCGGCGCTGCGCAAGGACGACCGCGAGCTGCTCGTCGAGGTGGAGATCAACCCGGGCCGGGCCAACCGGGTGCGGGTCAACCGTGCCCCGCTGCCCCGCCCACGCGAGCTGCTCGGTCTGGTCAGGACCGTGCTGTTCGCCCCTGAGGACCTCGCGCTGGTGCGTGGCGACCCGGCCGAGCGCCGCCGGTTCCTCGACGACCTGCTGGTCAGCCGCACACCGCGGCTGGCCGGGGTGCGCAGCGACTACGACCGGGTGCTCAAGCAGCGCAACGCCCTGCTCAAGACGGCGAAGCTGGCCCGCGGCAACGCCCTGGCCACCCTCGAGGTCTGGGACGGCCACCTCACCGAGCTGGGCGGCCAGCTGCTGGCCGCCCGGCTGCAGCTGGTCGCCGACCTCGCTCCCTACGTCACCGACGCCTACGCCGGGGTCGCCGGCCCGGGCGCCGACCGGGCCGCGCTGGGCTACACCAGCAGCGTGCCGCTGGCCGGCGACGGCACCCCGGCCGACCCCGACCGCGCGCTGCCCCGGGCCGAGGAGCTCGCCGCGGCGCTGCGCGACCGGATCGCCGAGCGCCGCAAGGAGGAGGTCGACCGCGGGATCACCCTGGTCGGCCCGCACCGCGACGACCTGGTGCTGCACCTGGGCCCGGCGCCGGCCAAGGGCTACGCCAGCCACGGGGAGTCCTGGTCCTTCGCCCTCGCGGTGAAGCTGGCCTGCTTCGCGCTGCTGCGCGCCGAGGGTGACGACCCGATCCTGGTCCTGGACGACGTCTTCGCCGAGCTGGACGCCGGCCGTCGGTCCGCGCTGGCCGAGGTCGCCGGCAGCGCCGAGCAGACGCTGATCACCGCCGCCGTCGCCGAGGACGTCCCCGCGGCGCTGCGCGGCACCCGGGTGCAGGTCGCCGACGGCCGGGCGACGGTGCTGCCCGCCGGGCAGGAGGCCGACGGCGTGGAGGTGCCCGGTGGCTGAGGAACGCCCGGCCCGCCCTTCCGACATCGCCCGGGCGGCGCTCGAGGCCGCCCGCGCGGCGTCGGCGTCCCGCCCGCAGCCCACCCGGCGCCGGATCGCCGGGCCCCGCCGCCGGTGGACCGGCCCCGGCCCCGGCGCCGACGACCCCCAGACGCTGGGTTCGCTGGTCGACTCCCTGATCAGCCAGCAGGACTGGACCGCCCGCACCAAGGTCGGCAGCGTCTTCGGCCGGTGGGACGCCCTGGTCGGGGCCGACATCGCCGCGCACTGCCGGCCGGAGTCGCTGAGCGAGGGCGAGCTGCTGGTCATCGCCGAGTCGACCGCGTGGGCCACCCAGCTGCGGCTGCTGGCTCCGAGCATCCTGGGCCGGCTGCGCGCCGGGGTGGGCGGGGACGTCGTGACCAGGCTGCGCGTTGTGGGTCCGACGGCGCCGAGCTGGAAGAAGGGCCCGCGCACCGTCCGCGGCCGGGGGCCGCGCGACACGTACGGCTGAGGTGCTCCACGCGGGCACCCGGCGAGGCAGATCCACAGCGAGACGAGGAGCACCCGGCGATGAGCAGCCCGCGCGACCGCGACGGCGACGGCTTCGAGGACGGCCGCCCGGCCGGCTGGCAGGAGCCGTCCCACCTGGGCGGTGACCCCACCTCCGATGGCCCTGCCCCGCGTGATCCTGCCCCGCGTGACCCAGCGCCCGGCGACCCGGTCGGGCCGGGCGTGCCCGCCGGCGCCGGCAGCACCGCCGCCGACGGTGCGGGCTGGCAGCCGGCCGGCTGGGACCTGCCGGCGGTCGAGCCCGACCGCCCGGGCCTGCCGCCCGCCGCCCCCGCCCCGGCACCGGCGCCCTGGCCGGCGGACGAGCCGGTGACCAAGGACGACCCGGACGCCGGCCGCCCGCGCCGCGGCCTCGGTGGCATCTTCGGCGGCCGGTCGCGGTCCGACGACGACCTGCGGAAGGGCCCGGTGGGCGACGACCGCCCCGCCGACGAGCTCGGGCAGCCGGGACCGGACCCCACCGACCCCTTCGGGACCCTGCAGTGGGCCCAGCAGTGGGGCTGGATCCCCTCCGACGGCACCAGCCCGCAGGACGACGAGCTGGTCCCGCTCATCCAGAGCGCACCGGTGCGCCCGGGCCGCGACGACCGGCCCAGCCGGGTGCTGCGCGGCCGTGGCGACGGCCTGGACCTGGTCGCCTTCGACATCGCCTCCCCGGTCGGGCGCTCCTGGGTGAGCACGCACGCGGTCACCGCCGCCCCGGTGCTCGGCTCGGTGCCGGGCTTCCGGTTGTCCCCGGCCCGGCTCTGGCGGCACGGTGCCGGCGGGCTGCTGCAGATCCCCAGCCCCGACCCGGAGTTCGACCGGCGCTGGGTGCTGATGGCCGCCGAGGACTCGCCGCAGGTGCGCCGGCTGGTGGCCGACCCGCTGGTCCGCCAGTCGCTGCTGGGCACCGACGACGGCGACGAGCTGTGGTCGGCCGCCGGCTTCGTGGCCGCCGTCCGCCCCGACCCGAACCGGCCGCAGCTCATCGAGCACCACGCCCGGCTGCTCGCCGCGATCGCCGGCGCCCTGGCCGCCGCCGGGTGACGACCGCGGGGACCGCACGGCCGACCGCACCGGGGGAGGAGCCGCCGACGGCGGGGTTGCGCGAGCTGCTGCCGCTGCTGCGCCCCCACCGCCGGGCGCTGGCCACGGCGGCCGGGCTGTCGCTGGCCTCCGCCGCGGCCGCGCTGGCCCAGCCCGCGCTGGTCGCCCGGGTGATCGGGGCGGTCGGCTCCGGCGGGGCCGTGCTGCCGGGGGTCGTGGCACTGGTCGTCGTCCTGGTGGTGGCGTCTGTCCTCGGTGCCGGCCAGCAGTTCCTGCTGCAGCGGACGGCGGAGGGCGTGGTGCTGTCCACCCGGCGGCTGCTGGCCGACCGGCTGCTCCGGCTGCCGGTGGCCGAGTACGACCGGCGGCGCACCGGTGACCTGATGTCGCGGGTCGGCTCGGACACCACCCTGCTGCGGGCCACGGTCACCAGCGGCGTCGTGGAGCTGGCCGGGTCGGTCGTCGTCGGCGTCGGTGCGCTGATCGCGATGGCCGTGGTCGACGTCTGGCTGCTGCTGGTCACGGTGCTCGCGGTCAGCGTCGGGGTGACGGTTGCGGTGCTGGCCTCGCGCCGGGTCCGAGAGCTGTCCCGGCAGGCGCAGGAGCAGGTCGGGGAGATGAGCTCGGCGGTCGAGCGCGCGCTGTCGGCGGTGCGCACCATCCGCGCCAGCGGCGCGACCGAGCGCGAGGTGGCCGCGGTCGGCACCAGCGCGGAGCGGGCGTTCGGCGCCGGCGTGCAGGTCGCGCGGCTGCAGGCGCTGGTCTCCCCGGCCGCCGGCATCGCCGTGCAGGGCGCGTTCCTCGCCGTCCTGGGCCTGGGCGGTTACCGGGTGGCCACCGGCTCGATCGCCGTGGCCGACCTGGTCGCCTTCATCCTGTACCTGTTCCTGCTGATCAGGCCGCTGGGCGAGGTGATCAGCTCCTACACCCAGCTGCAGACCGGGCTTGGTGCGCTGGCCCGCGTGCAGGAGGTGCTGGCCCTCGAGCCCGAGCACGACGAGGTGCCCGAGCGCCCGGGTCGCTCGCCGGTGGTGCTGCGGGTGCCGTCGGCCGCCGACCCGGTGCCGCTGCTGGAGCTCGACGGCGTCGGCTTCGGCTACCCCGACGGCACCCCGGTGCTCAGCGACGTCTCCTTCGCCGTCCCGGCCGGCAGCCGGGTGGCGCTGGTCGGGCCCTCCGGCGCGGGCAAGTCGACCGTGCTGGCGCTGGTCGAGGGCTTCTACCCGCTCATCGCCGGCGCCGTCCGGTGGGCCGGCACCGACACCCGCGAGCTGCCGCGGGCCGCGCTGCGCGCCCGGATGGGCTACGTCGAGCAGGAGGCCCCGGTGCTCGCCGGCACCGTGCGGCAGAACCTGCAGCTGGCCACCCCCGACGCCACCGACGAGCAGCTGTGGTCGGCGCTGGCCGACGTCGGGCTCACCGGCGTGGTCGAGCGGTCACGGCTCGGCCTCGACGTCCCGGTCGGGGACGACGGCGTGCTGCTCTCCGGCGGGGAGCGCCAGCGGCTGGCCATCGCCCGGTCGCTGCTGTCCCGGCCGGCGCTGCTGCTGCTCGACGAGCCGACGGCCAGCCTCGACGCCCGCAACGAGGGTCTGCTGCGGGACACCCTGGCCGCCGCGGCCGCCGACCGGGCGCTCCTGGTGGTCGCCCACCGGCTGTCCACCGTGCTCGACAGCGACCGGATCGTCGTCCTGGACGCCGGCCGGGTGGTCGCGTCCGGCACCCACTCCGAGCTGGTCGACACCAGCCCGCTCTACCGGGAGCTCGCCACCGCCCAGCTGCTCGTCTGAGGAAGGTCGCCGGGCCCTGCTGCCCCGCGCCTCGCGAGCTGGGCGCGGGGCAGCACAGCGGCACCCCACCGCTCGTTCCGCGGAGCGGGCCCCGAGAGGGGGCCGACCCGGTGATCGGACGGAGTCCGGCGTTCCGGGTGCGTTGCGGTGCCGTTCCACGTGGAACACCGCGCGCTCCGGGGTCGACAGACGGCCGCACGCACAGCACGATCCCTGTCACCACACAGGGAGGCACCGAGATGGCCGAGACCGTGCGCACCGAGGACGAGTCCGCGAACGGTCAGCCGAGCCTCAAGCGGGTGATGGGCCCGGGCCTGCTCCTGCTGTTCATCGTCGGCGACATCCTGGGCACCGGGATCTACGCGCTCACCGGCCAGGTCGCCGCCCAGGTCGGCGGGGTGGTGTGGCTGCCGTTCCTGGTCGCCTTCCTGGTCGCACTGGTCACCGCCTTCAGCTACCTGGAGCTGGTCACCAAGTACCCGCAGGCCGCCGGCGCCGCGCTGTACACGCACAAGGCGTTCGGCGTCCACTTCCTCACCTTCCTGGTCGCCTTCGCGGTGATGAGCTCGGGCATCACCTCGGCCGCCACGGCCGCCCGCGCCTTCAGCTCCAACGCCGCCGAGGTGTTCGGGCTCGGCTTCGACGAGGGCATCGGGATCACCCTGATCGGCCTGGGCTTCATGAGCCTCGTCGCGCTGGTGAACCACCGCGGCGTCGGCGAGAGCGTCAAGGCCAACGTGCTGCTCACCTGCGTCGAGCTGACCGGCCTGCTGATCGTCATCGGCGTCGGCGTGTGGGCACTGGGTGGCGGCAACGGCGACTTCGGCCGGGTGACCGAGTTCGACACCGGCGACCGATCGCTCGTCGGCGGGGTCATCGCCGCGACCGGGCTGGCGTTCTTCGCCATGGTCGGATTCGAGGACTCGGTCAACATGGCCGAGGAGTGCAAGGAGCCGCGGCGGATCTTCCCCAGGGTGCTGCTGACCGGGCTGCTGGCCACCGGCGTCATCTACGTGCTCGTGTCCATCTCGGCGATCGCGCTGGTCCCGGCCGACCGGCTCAGCGAGGGCGACACGCCCCTGCTCCAGGTCGTGCAGGCCGGTGCCCCGGGCTTCCCGATCGGCGTCTTCGGCGTCATCACCATGTTCGCCGTCGCCAACTCCGCGCTGATCAACATGCTCATGGCCAGCCGGCTGGTCTACGGCATGAGCAACCAGGGCGTGCTGCCCCCGCTGCTGGGCCGGGTGCACCGCACCCGCCGCACGCCCACGACGGCGATCCTGTTCACCACGGCGCTCGCCTTCGGGCTGATCACCTTCGTCGGCGCCGTCCCGGCCCTGGGCGGGACGACGGCGCTGCTGCTGCTCGTCGTGTTCACCGTCGTCAACATCGCGGTGCTCGTGCTCCGGCGCGACCACGTGGACGCCGACCACTTCCGCACGCCCACCGTCCTGCCGGTGGTCGGGGCGCTGGCCTGCGCGTTCCTGGCCACGCCCTGGGCCGGCCGGCCGGCCGAGCAGTACCGGATCGCCGGCGTCCTGCTGGTCGTCGGCGTCCTGCTGTGGGCGGTGACCGTGCTGGTCGACCGGCGCACCGGCCGGCCCGCCGGCCGGCTGGACCCCACCCAGCTCACCGGCGAGGGCCCGGTCAACTGACGAAGGACCCCCTCGCCTCCCACCACCCGCTCCGCGCGCGGTGGGCCCCGGCGAGGGGGCCACGCCGCCGGTCCGGCCCGAGAGTGCGAGGGCGGGGTCCGCCGTCGGTCGGTGGCGGGCGCGGGGACCGGCCAGCCGCTGCGTGACGGCGTGTCCCGTCGGGGGTCAGCACCGGGAGGTGGCGGGTGGGGCGGGAGAGCCTCTCGCGTCACGTCAGGGCGTGGACGACGCCTCCTGGGGCCGTGCACCCGGTACGCTGGAGGAGACACACCGCCAGCAGCCCTCCCAGAGCCGCCCTGCGCCGGTCGACGCATGCGTCGACGTGGTCGCCCCCGGCTGAGTGGCTGCGCAAGAGAAGGGCCCCACGTGGTCGCAGCGCCGCAGAACGAGACCGCCTACTCCGGCAGCTCCATCACCGTCCTGGAAGGGCTGGAGGCGGTTCGCAAGCGCCCCGGCATGTACATCGGCTCGACCGGCGAGCGCGGCCTGCACCACATGGTGTGGGAGGTCGTGGACAACGCCGTCGACGAGCACCTCGCCGGCTGGTGCGACACCGTCCGGGTGACCCTGCTGGCCGACGGCGGCGTCCGGGTCGAGGACAACGGCCGTGGCATCCCGGTCGACATGCACCCGGTCGAGAAGCGCCCCACCGTCGAGGTCGTGCTGACGATCCTGCACGCCGGCGGCAAGTTCGACGGCAAGAGCTACGGCGTCTCCGGTGGCCTGCACGGCGTCGGCGTCACCGTGGTCAACGCGCTGTCCACCGAGCTCGACGTGACCATCTGGACCAAGGGCACCGAGTGGCACCAGCACTACGACCTGGCCAAGCCGGGCGCGCTGACCGAGGTCGGCCCGACCGACAAGCGCGGTACGGCGATCACCTTCTGGGCCGACGGGTCGATCTTCGAGACGACCACGTTCTCCTACGACACGATCGCCCGCCGCCTGCAGGAGATGGCCTTCCTGAACAAGGGCCTGACCATCGTGCTGCGCGACGAGCGCCCCGGGCAGGGCAAGGCCGAGACCGGCATCGGGGAGGATTCGCTGGCCGAGCACGCGGCCCCGGTCGAGGCCGCGGATGAGGCCTTCGAGCCCACCGAGACCACCTGGCGCTACGACCAGGGCCTGGTCGACTACGTGGCCTACCTCAACCGGCGCAAGTCGCCCATCCACAAGTCGGTCATCGGCTTCTCCGCCGACGGCGTCGGCAAGAACGACACCGCGATGTCGGTCGAGATCGCCATGCAGTGGTCGGATGCCTACTCCGAGTCGGTGCACACCTTCGCCAACATCATCAACACCCACGAGGGCGGCACGCACGAGGAGGGCTTCCGGGCGGCGCTCACCTCGATCGTCAACCGGTACGCCCGGGACAAGGGCATCCTCAAGGCCAAGGACGACGCGCTCACCGGCGACGACATCCGCGAGGGCCTGGCCGCGATCGTCTCGGTGAAGCTGGGCGACCCGCAGTTCGAGGGCCAGACGAAGACCAAGCTCGGCAACACCGAGGTCAAGGGCTTCGTGCAGAAGGTCTGCAACGACCAGATCGGGCACTGGTTCGAGTCCAACCCGGCCGAGGCCAAGTTCATCATCACCAAGGCCGCCTCCGCGGCCCGCGCCCGCCGCGCGGCGCAGGACGCCCGCAAGCTGGCCCGCAAGAGCCTGCTGAGCGTCAGCGGCCTGCCGGGCAAGCTGTCGGACTGCCGGTCCACCGACCCGCGCAACTCCGAGGTCTACATCGTCGAGGGCGACTCGGCCGGCGGCTCGGCGAAGTCCGGCCGCGACTCGATGTACCAGGCGATCCTGCCCATCCGCGGCAAGATCATCAACGTCGAGAAGGCGCGCATCGACCGGGTGCTCAAGAACACCGAGGTCCAGTCGATGATCACCGCCTTCGGCACCGGCATCCACGACGAGTTCGACCTGGCCAAGCTGCGGTACCACAAGATCATCCTGATGGCGGACGCCGACGTCGACGGCCAGCACATCACCACGCTGCTGCTGACCCTGCTGTTCCGCTTCATGCGCCCGCTGGTCGAGGCCGGCCACGTCTACCTGGCCGCGCCGC
>Ga0210040_10000454_pt1 | contig 69143 bp, 65 predicted proteins | sample CryGeyCG12114_NA_FD_185462 | JGI IMG/M metagenome (GOLD analysis project Ga0210040, IMG submission 185462) | Groundwater microbial communities from aquifer - Crystal Geyser CG19_WC_8/21/14_NA (SPAdes) (version 2) | ecosystem: Environmental > Aquatic > Deep subsurface > Groundwater | place: USA...
ATACCGACATGCTCCCATACCTCCCGCGTTTTCGATCTATGTTCGATCACTTGCCATCCGAGGCTAGCCAAGTAAAGGCATCTGTCGTTAATGTCGGCATAGATGATCTTGAAATTGTAACGGAGACATTGGTTAAGGTCAGAGGCCCTAATTGGTACATGAAAATCGCAAAAGGTACCCGTTACTTACATTCTCAGGTTTCTCAAACTATACTAAGGACGGCTGCAGAGCAAAATAAATTCGCCGAACGAGACTTCGTCGAGAAGTATGCTGACTGGACATCATCTTCTTACGAGGAGCAAGATTGGAGTAAAGTCCAGGAAATGAGGACCAGAGAACTGCTCAACGAACGAGCCGAAGTTGCTTCAATATGTCAGACAGTCAAATGCCTGGAGTGTCCGAGTTTCTTGAAGCATGTAAGTACTTCCTGCGTAATAGTGGCGGAGACCGGCTGACCATACACAGTTCGCCCAACAGCACGACGAATGGCTCGTCAAGGAGAACATACAATCTCTGAAATTGCTAATGTCTGACCAGAATCTCGCTTTGCTACCTGACTACAACCAACGTGTCGAAGTCCTTAGGGATCTAGGCTTCGTTGATGAAGAGTCTCGTGTAGAGCTCAAGGGCAAAGTGGCGTGTGAGATTCATTCTGCAGATGAACTTGTCTTGTCGGAATGCATCTTCGAGAACGTCTTCGCGGAGTATGAGCCAGAAGACATTGTCGCTCTGTTAGTAAGACTTCCGTCACCTGGTCTAATGCTGACCACGAATTAGGCTGTCCGCGTTCGTCTTTCAAGAGAAGACCGACGACCTCCCTGCGCCGCCGGAACACCTACTTCCTGGCATTGAGTCAATCAACAAGATTATCGACCGCGTTAGCGAGATACAAACTCAACACCAAGTCCTCCTCGGCTCCGATGACCTGACCAACACCTCCCACGCTGAACAGATCGCCACATCTACTAATCCATCCATGACAAACGGCGGTCCCAACCAAGGCCGAGCCAGCACAGGGAAAATGGTAACATCAATGCATCAGCACCCACGCTTCGCACTCGTCGAAGTCGTATACAACTGGGCATTAGGGATGAGCTTCAATCGCATTACCGACTTGACGGACGTGATGGAAGGAACGATCGTGAGAGTCGTTACCAGACTAGACGAGACCTGCCGTGAGGTGATGAGCGCAGCAAGACTCGTGGGCGATCCAACACTGTACCAGAAGATGGAGAAGGCAAGAGAGATGATTAGGCGGGATGTGGTATTCTGTGCTAGTCTGTATATGTAGAGGTGAGCTTGTCATTGGGCGTGACAGAATCAGGCACCAAAAGCGCGACAACGGCCAGCTCCAGACCGGAAAGTTCGATAAGATATGCAGGCAGATGCGACAATCATAGGTCGAGCGTCCAGCTTACACGACACTGGGGCGCTGACGTCGCTTACAGATCAAGAGATGCTCAACAGGGAGACAGTGCATGTTCTAATTTCAAGCTGTACAACATTCAAGAAATTGGCAGAGTGACAATAGCGTGCGGCGAGACCCACAAGGAGGACGTTGAAAACACGACCATGACGCAGAGATAGGCCCGGGTGTGCTGTGCCGGCGCCCGTCTCTGCAGCTAGAAGAATACCGTGAGAAGTCTGTCCTTCCACGCTGCAAGCGTAAATAAGTAGCAGCAACGGCTTCAAAGATGGAGAAGGACATATTGGAATATCACAGACTAAGATATATTGCCTACGTTACGGAAGAAGAGGGGCACTCAGCGGCTGATGCAACGTCAATGTGACGAATCTTACGATCAGCAAATGAATCACTGGGTCACTGTGCTCGGTACCTGCTATCACGTGCACAGTATGCGGCACGGCTGATCACGGTGTTGTCGCCTAACTAGTGCCTCGTGGATGTTGCAAGTGTGGCTGCGACAAGGGTTGGGAACAAATCCGGCTACCCATGGCGATCGGGACAATGATCAGCTTCTTCAGATCCGGAAGGACGACGAGTCAAACGGTTACCAATACAAGTGATTGTCTAGAAAAGTCGTTTGCTTTCGCAGCGCTTGAAAGCAGGCTGATCTGCGGAGTCAATGAGGGCATGGATAAGCAGCGGTAGACGTGCTCGTGCAGTGGGTCTGAATGCTACCGACGAGAAGCTGCTCCTGATATCTGTTTAGCGGACACCGTTGAGAGGTCAGGTATCTCGTAGGGCGCATCTGCTCGTGACACAGGACAGGCTAGGTTAAGATAGAGGTACACCCACGTTGGCTATGTCATGAAAACCCGTCTGCACATTCTTGAGCACAATTGGGCACAATTCATTCCACAACCAAAATTACAGATTCGGGAAGCACGGTGCTGAAGGGCGACCTATGCAGGTCAGATCTGGTAGCAAACTTTGCGAGCAGTGAACAGTTGTGAACGTGTAATGGTCCCAGATGATATTGAAAGGAAGTCGAGCACAAGATTGTACTATCATTTAGACGAGTCGAGTTGTAGCCGTCCGATTGCTTGCTAGAGGCGCTCCTTCCGTCTTTTGGGGCGTGGGTGGCTTGTAAGCAGGTGCTCAGTGGTGCCAGGCAAGAGGTGCAGCGGCGCAGCGGTGTGATGGAGGAAGGACCCAGGAGCCAGGTTCGTTGGCAAAGTTGGGAGGCCACTGGCAAGAGCGATCCGGCGTGCTAAGGAAGAGCTCCGGAAGGCAAAAATTCCACGACTCGACTAGTCAGCTTTGAGTCCTTGACCTTGGTCAAGTTTAGCACACGCTCGAGTCTCGAGTCCTGTCTCTGCTTTTTCCCTCTGCATCAACATCTCCTGCATCATCCCGCTTTCTCGTCGACTTTCTTTCTCTCGTTATATATTTTCAGTGCGCATAATCGTTGCGGTCAGCGGCGGCTTGTTTGCAAGGTCAAGGTCAAGGTCTAGGTCAAGGTCGGGTTCTAGCGAGGAGTTGGATCGGTTCAAGTTGTGCTCAGGTTGCGCTTGCGATTGCCACTGTTCTGGTGAGTGTTCCAGTGTTCCCCAGTACAAGTACTCGATCGAGTCGTCTTCCCGAGGTCATTCGCTGACAGCCGGGATGCAGTACATTTTCGACATATACCTTCGGGCATCCGTTATATCGAACAGCACACCTTTGTGTGGTCCGGCATAAAGCAGAAAAAGAACGGGAAACTAGCCTAAGAAAAACTATAACACAATGGCTGCACCCACATCCTCAAGTCAGAAGATCGACCGATACGTTGTCATACATGTGGCCACTACGTGTGATGAGCATGGAGTGTATGTCACCAAGGACTCGGCCGAGGTGATCGAAATTGGCTGGATGCTTCTCGACAGCAAGAACTTGCAGGAGGTAAGCGAGAAACACCATGTCACAAGGCACGAGAACAGCCCAGCTAATCACCTTCCCCATCCAGCTCTACACCAACAGCGTCCTCGTCAGGCCGGTCAACACTCCAATCACCCCTCTATGCAGTGAGTCCATTCTACGCGAACATTGCCCACATACGAGCAGCATGCGCTGACACACACAAAGCTAGCTTGACCACCCTGACCTGGGAGCACGTTAGAAATGCTGGCTCCTTCAAGGACGCCATTGCTGCATTCGACAAGTTTGCAACCGAGCATCTGACCTCTCAGAACCTCGAGTTTGCCTTCGTCACCCTCGACAGCTGGGATCTGCGCGTTCAGCTGCCCCGAGAGGCCCGAGACAAGAATGTCGTCCTACCGGCCTATTTGCAGCACAGCCGCACCTTCGACCTGCGCCAGGAGTATTCAAAGTGGCAACAGAGACACCCTGAGTCTCTGCCATTCGGCCCAAGCTCCCTAGCAAACATATGTGCCGCCCTCGAGGTGGAGCCTGTGCAATCATCGGCTCCAATCAAGCACAACTTACCCTTCCATCTGCAGGCTCTTGCTCCTGCTTCACCACGTCGTGCCATGGAGGAGGCCATCACCCTGACTAGAGTTCTTCGTGGTCTCGTCCGCAAGTCTCAGCCACCCCACGAGCACCCGGAAATTCTCAGCCGACCCATGGATGCCCGAGCTGATGTGAACGCCTTCCTCAAGGAACGCTCCAAGGTTCTTCATATGAATGGTCTCCCTCACGACACTACCCAGTCTGAACTTGAAAGTTGGTTCACTCAATTTGGAGGTAGACCTATCGCCTTCTGGACCTTGAGGACTCCTGACCAACACAAACCAACCGGTTCTGGTTTTGCTGTCTTTTCATCTCACGAAGAGGTATGTGCTATGCTGCATCATTGTGCAGTTCCGAGAACAAGCATCGTTCGTTGACACTGACACCATGACAGGCCGCAGAATCGCTCTGTATGAACGGACGTGCCCTCAACGAGAAGGCCATCGAGGTCTCACCATCTTCGAGCAGAGTTTTAGACCGAGCCGCCGACATCCTGACGCCCTTCCCTCCAAGCAAGAACCGGCCCCGTCCGGGTGACTGGAACTGCCCGTCCTGTGGTTTCTCCAACTTCCAACGCAGGACTGCATGCTTCAGATGTTCCTTCCCTGCCACAGGCTCGGGTGGTGACCCTTATGGCGGCGGCGGCGGATTCAGCTATGGTGGCGGCTACGGTCCCCCTCACATGATGGGTCCGCCTCATATGGGCCATCACGGTCACGGTATGGGTCACCATGGCGGTCGTGGAGGTGCGGGTGTCGTCCCCTTCCGAGCTGGTGATTGGCGCTGTGGTGCAGAAGGTTGCTCATACCATAACTTCGCTAAGAACGTCAACTGTTTGCGATGCGGTGCACCACGCTCAGGAGCTGCGATTGTCGTCGATCAGTCTTTCCCATCCCCGATGGGCCCTCCACCGTCCGACTACGGCATGGGACCAGGTTCGATGGCAAGCACTCCAGGACCTGCACCCTACGGTCCAGGTGCCAACAACTTCGCTTCTGGTGCGGCATTTGCCCAGCCACCACCTCAGCAATACGGCATGCCAGGCATGGGGGCCCCTGGCGGCGGCTTTCCCCACATGGGCGGCATGAATCCTGGCTATGCATCTAGCACTGTCTCCCATTCATCGTTCGGACCTGCCGCGCAGGCTGCTTTCTCTGGTGCAGCTGATACCCAGATTCAAGGTCAAGGTCAAAATGGCTTTTATGGTCAGGACCAAGGGCAGCCAGACCCATTCAGCTTTATGTCAGGTGCAATGGGGCAGATGAACCTTGGCCCTGATGATTCTCAGCGTCGCAATGGACAGTCCGCGAAGAGTCCTGCTTAGGCGGCAACGTCTCTACGCAATTTTGGCCGACAGCTTGACCCAAATCGACACTCGATCGTCTCTAACACAGGCTCCGGGAAGAAGTGAGGTACACCAACGCTATCAACAACAGCGTCTCCCCCTCGCCAGCACAATTGGTTGCCAGCTCGCTGTTCTCACTCGGCGCCGAAAGCATTGTCTATTATCGTCGAGTTGCAGGTCTTCCCTCCTTGACTCTGGGTTTGCGTCACTCAATATCCTCTTGCGCTAGGCCGTGCGAGAATCAAGGCGTTCAACTGCTGTGAATTTGCTCGATCATTTGTTTACCGTCTTACTGTCGTGCTATCGGGAGCTGAATTAAAAAGTCGGATGTAATGGTATGGATAGTATCGGAAGAGGTGGAGGGTCAATCGGGGGCTGGTCCATTGTTGCGTGATTCAGGTCAGCATAGAGCGGTGTCCGGATGTGCTTAGTGAGGGATGTGGAAATACTCAGGGGTGGGCATCAACTACTATAAGGCTGTATCTATATGGATCATCAAATGATGGGTGGGCTGTTCGTACAAAAACACGGGAGGGGATGGTGCAAGCGACCAATTTGACGCTAGCTGCTTGCTGGTCGGATGTGGCATGACATTGTTAGACGAGCCTTTGTCGTAAAAAGTATGAGTAGTAAAGCTGAATCGATTACCTCTACAGGTACGCCACTTGCATTCATGCTCCGTGCTCCATGTGCGACGGATATTCTCCCTGTCGTTTAGGTGGATTGTTATCCTATTGTCTAGTAGGCCACTGCAGCCTGATGTTCTTGGTCCAATTCGCTCCTTGTTGTGGCATTTCTCTCCATGAACTTCTGCATGCGGGTATCATCACGACTTCCTCCTCACAGTGTGATGGTATCAGTAAGTAAGTCGTAGCTTCCCTGTCAACCACCTACATGCCTCCTCTCTAGGCCCACCAGTTGCGCCTGCCTGCCCTACCAGAATCCTTCTCTTCCCTCCCGTCCTTTCCTTTCCCTTCCTCCAAGTCGTGCACCGGGCCGTGTCTCCCTTATATCCTAGGAGTCGTACCTGCCTTTTCACGGATTCCTGTCGTGCTTTCCGTTGGGTGGATGTACGGCATCGTGCCTTGGTCGTGGACTGGGTGGATCGTGCCCGGTCTGTCGGGTCCGTCGGGAACGAGTTGAGTTGAGTCGAGGCGTGCCTGCTATGTTGCAGTATAGTGAGATGTACGCTGGAAGTCGTGCCTTCTGCAGTATCTACCTGGTGGGCACTTCGGCGAGAGGAAGTGCTACTGTCGAGGCGTTTTTGTGGGTGGTTCTTGCTTTGTCGAACGGTTTAGTTGGTTGGGTTTCTTTTTTTCTGGCTTCTTTTTTGATCGTTTATGGTGTTGTGTTGTCTTCGGGTTGTTCGTGAGTGAATGTCTGATGTTAGTTTGTGAACTGCGGCGACTTATACGTGAACGCAATGCGATGAGTTGGATGTTGCACTTGGTGGGAGGAACGGTTGGGGCTGCTTCATGTTACGCAGTTTACTTACACTGGTGCCTACATCATATAACTCGGGACCAGCTTGCTAGTGCTATCTTGAGACCCATGCAGCTATTTAACAGCGTTGTTCCTCCTCGCTCAAACAACAGTAAGGTCAAAGACGGCCTCGTAACCATTGTATCCAACACCTCTCAAGTTCCAAGTACTTCTCTCCAGCTCTTGGGTGTTGCCGCCCTTGTCGGTTGCCCTTGCGAAGATCTTCTTTCCTTCGCCTTTCTCCATCGTAATGTTTGCGTTCCACAGTACCCACGTCCACTTGCTTGCCAGCTCGCTTGGACCATAGTCCAGAGTTGCGTCAACCCATGTCTTGCCCTCGTCACCTGACACCTCCACTCGTGTGACAGGTCCGTGCGAACCTTGGGGCACGGCGTAGCCTTTGCACTCAAGCAGGCCAGACTCAGATAGTGTGACTGTAGATTTGTAGGTCGGTACTGCCACACAAGCGTTGACCGGCATTTCGAGCATGGCGGGTATCTTGTCCCAGTAGTGCTTTGCAGTCTCTTTGTCTAGGACGTTTGGAGGCAGGATCTTGTAGTCACGCCTCTGGTAGACACATGGCGATTCTTCTTCCGACACTGTGATTTGGTCGAGCCATTTCACGCTTCGTGCTCCGAGGACGCCGGGTACTATAACGCGGACCGGGTAGCCGTGCCGTGGTGGGATTGACTTGCCGTTCATCTGTAAAGTTGTTAATGACCTGCTGCTTACACAGGGACGCTAGGTAGGCGTTCATCAAGGAAAGGAAAGAGATAACTATATCGCTTCCTTGTGAACGTAGGAAATGTGTGCTTACCTTCACGGCTAATATGACATCCATGTCTGGGTCCATGGCCATTTTGAATGGGATGCTTCCCCCATACCAGGTGTCTTCTTGAGTCTTGGTGCCATAGCTTGCGAATTGAACATGCTGTTGCTGTCTCTTGAGCTCTGGTTCCACGTCATCCACGCCAGCTCCTTGCATTAGCACATCTCGTAGTCGTGGTCCTTCCCATACGCAATTCATCACCGCACCATCGTACCAGTCTATGCCCCAGACATCCTTTATACGTGTTCGCATCGTATGGCGCCTGTTACCAGCACATGATAGCGCACATGCTACCGTGTGTTGGGGATAGTCAGTTTGAAGACTCTCGATCGTGATTTTGATCGGTCTGGATACGAGTCCGTCTAGCGTGATATCATGCTCGCTCGCAAGTTTGTGCTGGATTGGGCCGTGGTTACGGTCGTAGTTGTCTTGATTTGTGATCCAACTGTGATCATGTCAATCCTACTAAACCTGACACCCTTCGGAAGATGCTCACCTTTCGATCAGCTGATCCATGGGCATTTCTCGATTGATCGGCTCCTTAACCGTGCCATCGTTCTGAAGGTCAACTGTAGCCTGCATAGGCATAGATGTAAGAAAATGGACAGCTGTCAGTAGTGAGTGGTGCTTTGCGTACGATGGGCATAATGATGACTTGAAGTTCGTAGACTGCTGTAATCAATGCTGATCCTCACAACCGGTACAGCGACCCAAGCAGGGGGACAAGCAAGCAAGATACTGTAGAGAAGGTAGATGCTGACAAGCTCGGAGACAACCGAAAGGCAATGTCTCGACTGAACCCTCACGTCTCCTGCTCAACCAGATCGAAACTGCCAAAGTCCAGAAGATAACAGAACGAGGCAGTCACTGCAACACAGCAGCCCCTCCACACCGCACCTACCTCTTCGGAGGCATCTTCGCCAGTCATCTTGCTCTCCTTTGCGGTCAAGCGACCGATATGCCGACCGAAGCGTCAATCCGAAAGAGACTCCAAAGTCTCCGAGCCGCAAGTTCAGGGCGGGGTTCAGGATTCATGTGACGCTGGACTGATTTCGTCTAGTTAGTGTACCTCGTCGTCGCTAGAAGCACAACGACATGTTATGAGGTTGTAAACTGCTCTGGGTAATGATATCAGGGATGTTCAGAGGCTCATGACTTCGTCGACGTCAATTTATGGGGCTGCTGGAGGAAGGAGCGCTGCATCTGGGTGAAGTCCTCTGTGATTGGCTAGAGAAGGAAGCACGCAATTGCAGCATAGGTCTACGGTTGCGCAAACACATACCTCTGTGCAACATGGCTGCGCGACTGTTCTCTAGGCATCAAGGCATCAATGTTATTCCCGCGGCGCTTATGACTCAGTCTCATGCCCCTCAACAACGATTCTGAGTCAATGTAAACAATTAAATTGTTCTGCCACTCCTTGAAACACGATCAGCTGAGCACGACCCACGGCATATACGAGCTTTGTAGAGGCAGGCATACACACAGCACTGAATTGACACTGCTAAGTCTCGACCAAAATGTTGGACGTCCTTGACTTCATCACCGAGCGCGGCGGCGACCCTAAGAAAGTCAAGGAGTCCCAGAAAAGACGGTATGCGCCAGAAGAGATAGTGGATGAGGTGGCCCAGCTCTGGCAAGATGCGAGAGAAACAAGGTACAAAGCAGATCAGAAACGAGCAGAGATAGGGAAAGTACAGAAAGAGATAGGACAACTCAAGAAGGCCAAGCAGGATGCAGATCACTTGTTGAAGCAGAAAGCAGATCTCGAGGCCGAAGCGAAGAGGATAGCCGAAGAGGCTGTGGAGAAAGAGAAGATTAGAGACAGGAGGTGTAAGAATATAGGGAATTACGTGCACGAATCTGTGCCAATCAATGACAACGAAGACTTTAATGAGGTGATCAAGACATGGGCACCGGAAGGGGTTCAGGTCGAGAAGAAGGAATGTCTCTCTCACCACGAAGTCATGACAAGAGCTGAGCTCTACGACGGCGAGCGAGGCGCAAAATTGGTCGGACACAGAGGCTACTTCCTGCGGAAATGGGGTGTGCTCCTGAACCAGGCACTTATCAATTACGGTCTACACTTCCTGGTCGAAAGAGGCTACGATCCGATACAACCTCCTTACTTTATGAACAAAGAATATATGGCCAAGACTGCGCAACTGGAGCAGTTCGATGAAGAGCTGTACAAGGTCGTGGAGGGTCCCGACTCGGACGACAAATACTTGATCGCGACTTCTGAGCAGCCGCTTTCTGCCATGTATGCTGACGAGTGGATGACTACCCAAGACCTACCTAAGAAGTACGCTGGTTACAGCACGTGTTTCAGAAAAGAGGCCGGTTCGCATGGCCGTGATGCCTGGGGTCTGTATCGGATACATCAGTTTGAGAAGGTGAGCGGCTTCGGCGCAATGGATTTCGAATCTGAGCTGACGTGACTAGATCGAACAATTCCTCTTCACTAAACCAGAAGAGTCCTGGCAAGCACTTGAGGACATGAAAGAAACAGCCGAAGCATTCTACCAGTCTCTGGGTCTCCCATATCGTGTCGTTGTTATCGTTTCCGGAGCACTTAACAACGCCGCAGCGAAGAAGTACGACCTGGAAGCTTGGTTTCCCTTCCAGGGCGAGTACAAAGAGCTAGTCTCCTGCTCGAACTGCACGGATTACCAGACTCGAGAGCTGGAGATTAGATACGGTCAGAAGAAGGGCGAGGTGGACTCCCGCAAGACATACGCACATGCTCTGAACGGTACGCTCTGTGCTACCGAGCGGACGTTGTGCTGCTTGCTTGAGAACTATCAGAAAGAGGACGGGTTTGAGGTGCCCGAGGTACTGAGAAAGTTCATTCCTGGCGCTCCAGAATTCGTTCCGTATACGAAGGAACTACCGAAAGAATCGACCTCCAGCAAGCAGAAGCAGGGTCCGAAGCCGAAGGAGAAGGGTGGTGCGCCAGCCGGTGGATCTAAGCATGAGGCTCAGCCAACTGCCAAGGCGGTGGCTGACAAGATGAAGAACATGGAGGTCTAGGGGTGCCGTTCTTGCGTGGCTCTCCTGGCGAAAGTTGTTCCGGCCTCGAAAGTGGTCCCATGCTTTGAGTGCAGGAAAAAGTTATGTAGACGAAGGCCATGATAGATACCACGTAGATGAGGGAAGTCATCAGCCTGGCCTCACAGAACACAACGCGAATTCATCTCATGTGCTACAGCTACCTAGGTACACAAGTGTCATGACTTCGACTCGTGCCACATAAACACTGTTACAGCTAAAGACTCTTTCAGGGTTTTGAAGAGTGAGTGGAGCACATGAGGAAGCATTATTCTGCCTTGTCGCCTGAAGAGCTGGCCTTGATCACATGACCTGGGCTCGCACGCCAAGCTTCCAGACTGCGCGAAATTGTAGCGGACCGCTTCCACTACACTTCAAGCCTTTGCTATTCCACCGATAACTTCCAGCACATTGCGAACTTTTGATCTGAAGTCGCAATCATGGCTGTAGGAAAGTAAGCAACCCTCCGAGAGGCGTTCCAACCCCCGAAGCCGAGCAGAAGTCACGGAAAGCAGGATCTGACATTTGTTGCAGGAACAAGAGATTGTCGAAAGGCAAGAAGGGCCTCAAGAAGAGGACTCAGGATCCCTTCGCCAGAAAGGATTGGTTCAATCTGAAGGCGCCATCCACATTCAACGTTCGAGAGTATGCGCACACAAGATTTAGGACGAGAGAAAGGACAAAGGCTCACAGTTTTGCAGTGTCGGCAAGACCCTCGTCAACCGAACAACCGGTCTCAAGAACGCCAACGATGCCCTCAAGGGTCGAATTTTCGAAGTCTCGCTCGCCGATCTCCAGAATGATGAAGACCACGCCTTCCGAAAGGTTAAGCTGAGAGTAGACGAAGTCCAGGGCAAGAACTGCCTCACCAACTTTCACGGTCTCGACTTCACATCCGACAAGCTGCGATCGCTCGTCCGAAAGTGGCAATCCCTTATCGAAGCCAACGTCACCGTCAAGACAACAGATGACTACCTCATCCGACTTTTCGCCATTGCCTTCACCAAGCGAAGACCAAACCAGATCAAGAAGACCACATATGCTGCATCATCTCAGATTCGAGCCATCCGAAAGAAGATGACTGAGATCATTCAGCGCGAGGCCTCGACTTGCACGCTGTCCCAACTGACTGGCAAGCTCATTCCTGAAGTCATCGGACGGGAGATTGAGAAGAGCACACAGGGTATCTACCCACTGCAGAACGTACACATCCGAAAGGTCAAGCTGCTCAAAGCACCCAAGTTCGACCTCGGTGCTCTGTTGGGTCTGCACGGTGAGAGCACGTCAGACGACTCTGGCAAGAAGGTTGAGCGAACAGGGGATTTCCAGGAGCCTGCACCGTTGGAGAGCGTGTAAGCTGATGAAGGAGGTGGATGGTTGTGCTATAGTGAGGATGTCATTAGCAGGTGAAGAAAGTGGTCCACTGTCGCTTGCCGTGTGATGATGCTGTGCGAAGGTTAGACAAAGCCAGCGTCCCAGTGAGCATTGGCAAGATCGAGCATAGCTCAATGATCGATGTGGTTGCCACAGAAGCATTTCGTCGATACAAAAGAGATCGATATACCTGTCTAGCTTGGCTCTGAATGAAAATCATTAAAAGCTTCATCGGCCTCGTAGGCTTGGTACTGGCTTCATCGTATACAGGATACCTACCAACCGCCACAAGTTGCTCTTGCTGTATCTTACAGGATTCTCTATATGCCTTCACTTTACAGTACACCGCGCATGTGCCACTACATCCACGACTGCCCAGATCCTTTTCCAATTACCTTGCCATCTGTCAAAGTTGAAGCACATTCAGTGCAAGAGGCCAGCGCTCCACAAGAATGCGTTGCACTTCCAACTCACCCATCCTGATCGATGACCCTCCTAGTCCAGTCCACAACCGCCCTCGTCGTCTCCTCAAAAGCCTCACTAACCACCCAGTGCCCCGCACCAGGTATGTCAACAAGCTCGAACCTGGGGAAGAAGCTGCCAAACGCAGGCAGCGTTTCATCAGCAACATACCTACTCTCCCCACCCCTAATCACTAGTGTTGGGCCCTTGAATCTTGCTTGATCCGGGTCCTTGAACGGGAAATCAGCCATGTGATCCAAACTCTTGGCTAGGATATTCAGTGGTACCCTCCACACCAACTTCTTCTTGTCCTCGGGCGATTTCATGAGATTCGTGAGGAGAAACTGCCGGATGCCGAGATTCGACTCGTATTTCTCGAGGATTTTATCCGCATCGCTTTGTCTCGTGAGGGGCGGATCGTGAGATTCTATCTCTTGCATGGCGCGGACGTAATTCCCGAAATCGCTTTTGAGGGCTGCGTCGACGGGCGCGTTGTCTAGGGAGACAACGCCGGAGTAGGAGGAGGGAGAACGTAGGACGCAGGTCATTGCGACTTTTGCGCCCATGCTGTGGCCTATTAAAACTGGTTTGCTTGTTGATATTTGGGCTTGGTTCTTGATGAAGTGCTCGACGTCTGAGGACATGGATGTGTAGTCGTGGCGCGGATTGTGGGGAGACGCGCCGTGGTTGCGGAGGTCGATCGTGTAGACCGGACGGGAGAGTTCTTTCGCTAGGATTCTGAGGTTGGTCAGTTGGTGCTGCTGGTTGGAGGGAGGGAGAGGGAATGCCGTACTTACTGAAGGTGCGGTTATTACGCTGGGAGCCGAAGAGGCCGTGCATTATGATCATGGGTGGTTTAGATTTGTGGTTGTCTGTGTCTGGGGGGTCATGGCGGGTGAAGGCTAGATCGAGAGGGGAGCTTTGGAAACATCGTGGCGAGGTCGAGAAGGCGCGCCGCAATATCGGTGAGCGTGGAAGTATTATTCGCATCGCTCCGAGCTTGTGTGAGCGCAGGTTCCTCAGCTCGATATCTTGTGAGAAGCTCGACGGATGTGCAAATAATGTCGCGGAATTATTGAGGCTCTGCGTGCTACGTCAGCGCGCAGCCTCATAAATGTCAAAAGGAGTCCAGGAAACCTTATGATCAAGGGGTGACTCTTAATCAAGCACTACAACGATGGCATCAGAAGGCTTATGACCCTGTCGACTTATCGGTCACTTCAACAACACCAGGGTGTCTGATCAAGATCGACATGTCGCTCCGAAGGCTACGGGTTGGAGGCCGAACACAGGGAGCAGCTTCTGAATGGATCTGTCCTAGCTGCTCACTGGCCAGATCCAGGCGTTCTTTCTCAAGCACAACAGTCACGTCTAAGAGTCCCCAAAACGTACCATACGAGGGTACAAAAAGATCAGCCCTCACACACGACATCCAACCACGCACAATCTTTTCTCTCATCCAGCCAACCGGCATTCCTCATCTAGGAAACTACCTCGGTGCTCTCCGCCGGTGGAAGGAATTCCAAGATGAGAAGACAACGCCCTCCAAAAAAAGGCGGCGCCACCATCAACTTTTCTTCGGCTTGGCGGACCTGCACTCCCTGACACTCACACAGGATCGGGAACTACGCCGGCTGAATATTCGACAGACGTACGCCAGTCTACTTGCGCTAGGCCTGGATCCAAAGGAGAGTATCCTGTTTGTGCAAAGTCAGGTATCTGAGCATGCGGAGTTAATGTGGATTCTGAGTAATGTCGCCAGCACGGGGTATCTAAGCCGCATGACGCAGTGGAAGGATAAGATTGGGGTTAAGGCAGACTCATCAATGGAGAATCTCGATGAGAAAGCACGCGAGAAGTTGAAGTTGAGTCTCTTCTCCTACCCTGTGCTACAGGCCGCGGATATCCTGCTGTATAAAGCAGATCTGGTGCCCGTGGGTGAGGACCAGAGTCAGCATGTGGAGTTTACGCGGCAACTGGCGCGCGCATTTAACAGTGCCTATGCGAGGGACATGAAGGCGCCGGTGTTCACGTTGCCCAATGCGATGGTGAGTCCTGCAAAGCGGATCATGAACTTGCAGCAGCCGGAGAAGAAGATGAGCAAGAGCGATCCGGACGTGAGTAGTAGGGTACTGATCACAGATGAGCCGGATGAGATTAGGAGGAAGATAAAGAGGGCGAAGACGGATAGTGTGAATGGACCACTCACGTACGATCCTGAGGCGAGACCCGGTGTGTCGAATTTGATTGAGATACTCAAGCATGTGACTAAGAGCCCGCGCACGTGTCCGGAGATTGCGGAGGACAACAATGATACCACGCTGGGTGCGTTCAAGGCGCTCGTAGCGGAGGAGGTTGTGAAAGAGCTGGACGGGATCAAAGACCGGTACGATGCGCTCATGGTACAGGGCGACAAAAGGATCGACTTCGCAATGTGGTACGGGAAGAGGAATGCGGGTGCAAAGGCGGGAACCACGATGAAGCAGGTTAGAGAGGCGGTGGGGCTCCCCGTACCTGGTAACTTCAACTTGAAGGCAACGTTAGGGTTTACTCCCTCGAACCACCCGAATGCGATGTGGGACGAACTCAACGGGGAGAAGGCAAATACCCAAGAGGCTGTATAACTATGTACAGCTTTGTAATAGTAATTTAACCGCTGAGGTTCACTTAGCACTGCTCTCATATGTGGACGTTTTATTCCGGAAGGAACGCGTGGCTACACTGAAGGGATGCTCCTGGCTCTAGAGTTGCTTGCTTTGACGCGTGTATACTATGTACTTCACCCAGTACTAAATTCATCGTTGCATCGAAGTAAATCCTTATGACATACCGTTTGCTGGGACTCCTGAGTCTTGCCGGTCACAACGGACATAAACAAAGATGAAGATTTCGAAGCACGGACCTTCGTTGACCGGCTAGCATCGCCAAGGGCCTAAACTTAGCTAGACGGATTCACCCATTCCATTCCCCAGAGGTGCGGCCTGCAGGCCCTAAGGCGGTCTCTGAAGTGGAGGTTAAGCTAAGCTAGGCCAAGTCGAGGTTCAATTATCATGATGACTGCGCCGGTTGGGAAGCCTGAACAGGCCTAGACGATCTTGACTCGCAGCAGGAAACACAAGATCAAAGAACACTCGTGCACACAATAAGCACCTTCTCCAACGGCGTCGACAGCACAGCGCAACCTGCACGAAGACGAGTTTGTCTAGGGAGCGTCTGGGCTACTATACATTGGCATCCTGTCCCGGTGGTGTACGGAGTAGCAGTGTTTGCCTGCAACGGGTGCCCGACCACCTAATCGAAGACCCTCACACCCTTATCAACCACAACTCTGTGCCTGCTCCTCGCGTGCCCATTCCGCCAGCGTCGCAAGACGGATGATTGCACACTAGTGGTGTCGCATTTCACTCTTCGACACTCCGATCGCGGGCGCGCGTCGAGTCGAAGTGGGATAGCCATGCGAGCAGAGGCGCTCGTGAGCGGCCAGCACTCTTCATCGTCCCTCGCTCTGAGTATCTGCGATCGCGCCGAATAGATGTGGCTGCCCTCCAGACACAAACACAGACACAGACACCGACACCATGTCAGGCTATCCTAATGGCCAGCCCTACTACCAACAGAATAGTTATGGCGGGCAATACCACAACAACTCCTACACCATCTCCAACAATGGCCAGCACGGTCTGAACCGCAGGTCTAGCTTCGATGCTGGCGATGATACTCCCATGTTTGACCAGAGTCAGCAACAGAGACAGTCGCAATATTATGGGTATGGACAGTCACCTCAGGCGCAGAATACCCTGCCATACAGGACTCCCTCGCAAAACCAGCTAGGAGGATACCAGCACCAGTCCCAGTCGATGCCCACAGCCCACGCTTCTTATAATCCCGCGCAATATTCGACGCAGAATACGTACAATCCCCACGCATACGGCAGTCCGCAAGCAAGCACCTATAACGCTGGTGGATTTCAGTCAAGCTACCAGCCATATGTGCCAGCCGCCTACGGTGACCAGTCAGTCAATCGCACAGCTTCCATGTACAATAGTCACTATGCCGCAAGTCCTCCGCCTCCTCCCCGGCAGCCCATGTCTCTGTCACCGGGCCACTCGTACACTTCAGACATGTCGCAGGCCTATCCATACCAAAGCAATCAGTACTTGGCCATGCCCTCTCCGCCAGCCCCAGCGCCACCACCGCATCATGACTCCTTTTCTTCAGCTCGACCATACTCACACTCACTTACGGGTTACGACCACCAGTCGGACCAATATGCATACCAAGATCGCACTTCCAACCTGTCAAGTCAAGCATCCTCAGAAGTCTATCGTAACCACTCTTCTGCGAGTCACAACAGTCATGTTTCAAACCCGTTCGCATCCTCTCCACAACCGCCGAGCACAGATCCTCCGAGCCGAACCCCGTCGCAGGGGCACAACTACGGACGGCATCCTCAAGGCTCGACCTTGCCAGGCTTGCCATCAGAATCTGAGTCGGACAACGAGCGTTACGGCGCCTCTTCAGGAACAGTGACCGGCTACGACGACCTGATGAACCATCTTGACGCCGCCATAGGCACCACCTCTCAGACCGGGTACAACATCGAGGCGCAGAAGGATCCGTTGTTCTCGCCTGCTTCTTCACAGCTAGCTCTTTCACCCGACGAACGACCAACACATAATGGTGTCATTACAACAGGAGACCACAACATTAACTATGGCGCTTTCGCGAACGACAGTGACGCAGAGGCTGCGGCAGGCTTGGCAGCTATGCAGGCTGCCGATGAGCAGGAAGCCGCCGAGGAAGAACGAAGGCGAAGTAGTTACATCAGCGGCACTGTCCAGTCCTCAGACAAAGAGCGCAGCGACGACAGCGACTATGCCGGTTACGATCTCAGCCTGGCAGGAGGCGGTTACGCTGGCACAATGCACTACGGCGGGGAGGTCTCCGCTGTGACTAACACGCATCATGGTTACGGTCATCAGCAGCTAAATCCGCGAATGAGCTCGATGAGAAGTTCGGGAGTTTCTAGCGACGCACAAAGTTCCGGGTTCGAGTATGTCGGCACTGACACATTTCCTGCCGTTCAACCTGGTATGGCACAAGTTGATGCTGGCGGCACTGGTGGTCTCACCGAGCCTAGTCCTCATCCAAGAAGACTGAGCTACGAGGACGGCGACGAATCTGGGCTTGCAGAATACGGTGAAGCCGGCGATGGCATCCCAGATCTCTTCTTTCACCCTGGCATGAGCCCGAATAGGCCTTTACCACCTCCACCAGCAAGATCCGGCTCCGATGCCTCAAGAGCTTCTCAAAGCCTGTCACCCCATCCATCTCTTCACCAAAACAGGTATTCCGCCTACGATACTCTACCATCGCGATTATATCCGACTACTCCAGATGCGTACGACAACGATGCGTTGAGCCCGTCGATGGTACCCCGGTCCACATCTCTGATCAGCAACCGAAGCCAGCCTCGAGCGGAGCAACCGATTCGATCGAAAACAGACGCGGACCGCGCGCGTATCCTGAAGCAGCAAATCGCTGCAAGGGAAGGATATGATCTCAGGACCCCCACTTCGGACGTCGGTGTGGGCACCTTGGATTTGCCTGCTATACCGCGCAAGAAGCTCGATCCCAGCAAGATAAGCGCTGACACTTTCAAGAGATGCTCAGAACCTTGGGCGATGAGTTCCGTCTTTGCATGGATCCATTCACTGACCGACGAGGAGACTGATCTGAAAGAAAACACACTTTCCGAAGCTATAGCAGCACTATTCTGCAATAAAGTGCCAACCATGAGCTCCATCGAAGCAGAGTCACTGGCGCAGCAGTTTGTCCAGAATATGTTCACGAGTGGTGTCCTACAAAAAGACGAAGAATGGGTCAGGTTTACGCCAGGGACAATGTCAGGCGTGATATATCAGCTAACTGGACTGGGATGTTACTCGTCGAAATTGCATGTGCCGGAAGGTAAAGGCAGATGCTATTCTCATCTCTGCATGCGGACTGTGAAGAAGGCTGATTTCTGCATACCAGACAGTGTCAAAGAAACTCCCTGGAACCAGTTTTGGAACCTCACGACAGAGCAATGCAACTCGCGTGGCAAGAAAGAGCTCGAACGACAGTTCAACATGCGCGAAATTGTATATACAGAGGAAGGATACTTGTTAGGCTTGGAGATCCTGCGCACGCTGTACCGAGACAGGCTTGCTAAGGCTGACGCGGCAGTCATCCCACCAAAGAGGCTACCTACTTTCCTCAATGATGTGTTTGGCCTCGCAGATAAGTGCCGGAGGGTCAACGAAGAGTACTTGGCGCCTCAGCTAAAATACCGCGAAAATGAACAGGGTCCGTTTGTTGTGGGATATAGTGATATCCTGCGAGAATGGATTCGCAGAGCCAGACCGGTCTATGTTGACTACGCCGCCAAATACCCTAGAGCCGACAAATTGGTTCGAGAAGAGATGCAGAGAAATCCAGCATTCGTGGCATTCCTCGATTCGGCTCGGAAAGAAGCCATCTCGAGCAGGCACGGGTGGGACAATTGGCTGAAATCGCCCATTCAACGGTTGCAGCGTCTCATTTTGCAGTTGGAAGTCGTCATGAAAAACACGATTCACGCGTCGGAAGAAAAGACAGGCTTAGCATTCGCTATTGACGAGGTCAAAGCCACAGCGCATGAGATGGACGTTCGAGTGAACGAAGTTAACAAGGCATTGGAACTGACGGAGCTTGCAAGGAAACTCAGATTACGGAAACATGCTGGAGACGAAGTGGACCTTGCTCTAGACCACCTCGGGCGTACAATCGTGCTGCGTGGGGATATGATGCGACAGGGTGGAAGAGGTGTGTCGTGGGTGCCATGCCAAGCGATATTATTCGACCATTACCTTGTGCTATCGAAACCTGGTAGGGACGGGCACGGCAATGAAGTCTTCGAGGTTACGAAAGCGCCGATACACATGGGGCTGATATCACTCGAGTCGACTAATGATCCCGCAGTGATGAGATCGTCTGTTCGGGGCGTTACGACAGTAGCAGGCAATACTGCTGCATCCAAGGCATCCGATCCTCGTCTCGCTCGAACCACTTCTGCTCAAAGTGGCAGCACATTACAACATACTAATACGGGATTGACGCATGGCTCTGGTGGGTCTGGCTCTGGGTCGCTAGTAACGACTACAGTGATCGAGGACAATTCAAAGGACGACAAGATATATTATCCTTTTAAGGTCAAGCACCTAGGCAAGGCAGAAGTGTACACCCTATATGCTTTGACAGCGGAGAAAAGGCAGGAGTGGTGCGAGGCCATCATTAGTGCCAAAACACAACATGCAGAGGCGCTGCATGCGCAGAATGCCGAACCTTTCAAGTTGCGAGTGCTCGCAGATACTGCGTTTGGAACCGAGACCTATGCACACGGAGCTAGACGTATCATTATCAAAGGTACACCCCTCGACCGAGCAATTCGTGAAGTCGAAAAACGATATTCAGGCGCGGGACGACCGGCGCCAATCAGTCGAACATCTATCAATTGTGCAACGGTCTTCCAGCAACCTGCTGGCAGGACCATGTGTGCTGTCGGCACCGACAGTGGCGTGTTCATATCGGAGTACCAGAACCCGAGAGGCTGGGTCCGAGTAAGTAATGGCTATCTTCTGGTTGTATCTAGGCTAACCTTTACAGTCTATTCAAATGAACAAAGTGACTCAGATAGCTATCCTCGAGGAATTCAACCTGCTGATCTTGCTGGCCGACAAGGCCCTGATAGCATATCACCTTGACGTTGTATGTCCCACGAGCGGCCCGCCAGTACCACAAACCGACGCATCGGTCCGGAAAGCACCACAAAAGCTGTCGGGCTCAAAGGACGTCGGCTTCTTCCTAGCAGGGAAAATGAAAGATAGGGTATTGGTGTTCTACCAGAAAAGAGACGGCATCAATTCGATTTTCAAGATTCTCGAGCCAGTACTGCAGAAGAGCGCAACCAGCCGGTCTAGGTGGCTGGGCAACTCGAGTCGACGCGGTCAAACAGAGTTTTTCCGGGAGTACGACGAGTTCTACATCCCGGCCGAGACGTACGGGCTGAACATGTTCCATTCGAGTTTGGCGGTGGCGACGAAAAGAGGGTTGGAAGTGCTCACATTGGACAAGAAAATCACATGGGGCGTACCGAACCTCGAGAGCGACGAGAAGGAAACCAGATCGCGGCTCGAAACGATAGCGAGCCGGCTGAAAGATCTCCGACCGCTGGGTATGTTCCGACTTAGCGAAGCAGAGTTCTTGGTGGCGTTTTCCGAATGCGCAGTGTATGTCAACAAGCTTGGCGACGTATCGCGGTCGGTGATTATGGAGTTCGTGGGGCGGGCCAACAGTGCCTGCCTATACTACCCTTACCTTATTCTGTTCAACGATGACTTTGTGGAGATCAGAGATGCGCAGAGTGGTAGGATGAAACAAGTGATCGCGGGACGAGACATCCGAATGCTAGACGATGGCGGGAATGCACAACCTGGGCAGCAGGCGGCGGCGAGCTTAGGTGGGGGGATAAATGGACTTGGTGTGCAGGGCTTCCACAATGCGCCGAGGACTGTGAAATTCGCGCTGCAGCATCCTGAGCATGAGAAGAGTTATGTTGTGGTGGAAATGCTTATGAGGACAGAGCAGCAGTAATGCAGGGCCTGATATGAGGTCTGGCTTGATGCATCGGACGGAGCTCTGGAGTTTAGCTTGGATGGCGTGGGCAGCGTTCATGACGCATATGCGACGAAGTGGTTTCGTTCAGCAACGTGTATATCGAGGCATTGGGAGAGCCTGGGGGTTATGAGGCGATGATAGTAGTCATGTTCTAGATGATGGCATCTAAACTTGGACACCTGCTCTTTCCGGCACATGCCTTTCCTTCTCCCGAGCACCAGACATGCTTTTCTACGTAGATACGAACATAGTCCCTGAAGCAGAACGACGTCCTTGGTGCTTGTTGACCTACATGGGTAAGGTAGACGGGGGAGGTACATGGGGTGGGTGCTGCCAAGGCAAACTCCGAGTCTGCCGCATGTCTAGTCAGCCTCCTACGCGGCTCGAAAGGTCAAAGGGTGCTGCACATGCCAACAACTTCGACAGCGCAACGCAACAGAGTCTACAAGTAAGAATCCATGGTTGTGCACTTGTCGCTCTCGCCCTGTCCTGTTCAGTGGCTGCCCTATTACAACACATGACATGGGCGTGGTGATCTCTAGGAGTAGCAACCATGTTGAGCTCGCTTGTCCAACGAGCGCAGTCGATCATTGATCAAACACCTCTCTCGAGCCACAATGACAAGCACCCTTCGAAAGCCCAGCTCTTTAGAGAACAATTCCGCCTGCCAGAGTCGCAGCATCCGGTAGCTGAGATCAGCGCTGAACTGTTCATCCCCCTTCCCTACTCCTCGACCGACCAGCCGCCAAGGTCGGGCGAGAAAGCAAGAGACAATGGCACTAAATATGTGGGCGAACTACACCTGAGCGAGTCCTTCCTGTGCTTCTCCTCTCTGCGCACCACTTTTCTGTCTTCGGCCAGTCATTCCTCCTCCACGAGTTACACCGGCCAGACAGGTGGTGCTGGCCCGGGCGGACACGGCTTCACCATCCCTCTCTGCAGCATACGACGCGTCGAACGGCTGAACAGTGCTCCCCACGTCTTCAACCTAGCTCTGACGCTGTGGGACAAGTATGCACAGCAGCAACCAACCGCTCTAGTAGAGAAACCCCCTCAAGGTCTGCCAGTGCGCAAGCTGATCCTCAACCTTGATGGCAGTAGACAGTCAGCCGAGCGCTTCTGCGACCACCTCAAGAAATGCCTCCGGGAGAGTATGCGCGAATTGGACGGCCTGCGTTCTACTACCGCCGACTGCTACTCAGAGTACCTCATGAATCCTGCCATCCTCCATACCAAAGCATCCAAGGAGCAGAACAAGGACTTGCCAACTCCGCCCGATGTTGGGCTCGGCGCCATCTTCAGATACCCCGGCGATGCGCGCAAGCTGAGAGATAGAAGCAAGATCCGCCTATGGACAGACTATATGCGTGAGAATGGCAGGAACGCTACCATTGTCCGCCAGCCAACCTTCCATAAGCTCATCCGTGTTGGCCTACCTAATAGGCTGCGCGGCGAGATCTGGGAAGTCAGCTCCGGCTCCTTCTACACCCGATTGCGCAACCCAAACCTTTACCAAAAGACCTTGGACAAATTCGTTGGCCAGGAGTCTCTGGCCATCGACGAGATTGAGAAGGATTTGAATCGCAGTCTTCCCGAATACGCTGCTTACCAAGACCAACGCGGCATTGGTAGACTGCGCCGAGTACTGACAGCCTACAGTTGGACAAATGACGAAGTCGGCTACTGTCAGGCCATGAACATCGTCGTCGCTGCAATTTTAATCTATACCTCCGAGGCCCAAGCATTCTTCCTTCTCTCAGCCCTCTGTGACCGCCTCGTCCCCGGATACTACTCGAGAGACATGTACGGCACCCTCCTTGATCAAAAGGTTTTCGAGAACCTTGTCGAGAAGACCATGCCAGTGCTCTGGGAACATCTTGTCAAATCTGATGTCAACCTCTCAGTCGTCTCCCTCCCCTGGTTCCTGTCCCTATACATTAACTCCATGCCCCTTGTCTTCGCATTCAGAGTGCTAGACGTCTTCTTTCTCGAAGGACCCAAGGTCCTCTTCCAGATCGGCCTCGCAATTCTTCGCATAAACGGCGAAGAGCTTCTCGATATGACCGACGATGGTTCATTCATATCTATACTCAAGAATTACTTTGCACGACTGGACGAATCCGCCCACCCCACGAGTCAGAACGAAAAGCTGAGAGCGATCACAAGATTTCAGGAACTGATGGTCACTGCATTCAAAGAGTTTGGAGCCATCACTCACAGCAGTGTTACCGACTTACGAGAGAAGCATTTTGATAATGTGAAGGAAGGCCTTGCGACCTTTGCTAAGAGAACCTCGATACGAAACTTGGGACCCGAGAGCAAGAAGTTGAGTACCGACGACCTGAGTGTGCTTTATGATCGCTTCTTCAGCATACTGCGGCAGCGGCAAGATAGGGCAAAAGTGAAAGAGGAAGAAAGGAGAAAGTTGACATTGCAGACTAGACGTCCTGGAATGAGATCACTCAATTCTGATACTGCTGCCGATGCACCGCTCAAAGGAGATTCACCACTACAGACCATGGACTATGACGCGTTTCGGGAGTTCCTGGCGAGCACCGCAAAATGGGCGATGACTGACTCGCCTACCACGCCGGGCGGCGAGAATGGTCCACGAAATGGCAGTATGCGAGTCAGGAGCAAATCTGTGATGAGCGCGTGGGGCCTAGGACCAGAGCCGGCAGATCATGACTTCATGCAGAGACTGTATGGGAAATGGGATGAGTCGAATCAAGGAGCACTGACACTGCCCAATATTGTCAAAGGGCTTGCGAAGCTGAAAGGCACGACAGATATTATGAACTCAATGAGTCTCTTCTTCGACCTCTTTGACGATGATGGCAATGGCAAAGTCGATCGAGAAGGCATCTTACGCATGTCGGAGTCATTACTGTTCTTGTCACGGCGAGGTTTCGACGGTGCGATCGTGGACTCGGATTCTGCAAGCAATATGACCTCACCTCAGCTACCTGCAGACCTCGCGCCAGGTCTGCTCGGAATTAAGATGACAATCAACGAGAAATTTCTCAGCAGTGTCAGCGCTTTCATCAGAAGGTGTTTCGAGTATGCAGATCCGGACAAGCCAGAGGAAGAAGCTGAAACCGAGGTTGCTTCAAAGCTCCATGGACTAGGTGTCAGCACGAACGTTGAACCAGAAGAGGATCTCCTGGATCTGACTGAAACACGATCACATACGAAGTCGGTAACATCGCCGGAGCCTACTAATGTAGATCCATCATCGAAGGCGACGCCACCTGGCTCACCTCACCCCGCAGCATCAGCTCAACCCACCCTCGAACGCAGAGACTCGGCCCGAGCAGTATCAAGCAATGTAGCTCTGGACCCCAACAAGCCTCTTCATATCACTCTTCCCACCTTCCGCATGGTCATCTTAGCAGATGAACTCCTAGAACAATTCTTCGAAACCTTCTTTCCCCAATCCTTCAAGCTAGCTACACAGGCCAACGGCTCACAGATCAGCCTCTCTTCGCCCACAAGCGCGAGCACACTCTCAGGCAACCTCACTACCTTCGCGAACATAGGCCAGCCAGTCCGCAACCTCGCATCGAATCTATCCGGGAAGAAAGACACAGTCCCAGACGTTGGTATCGCTGGCGGTGTCGTAGAGCCCGGAAGTCGAGGCTTAAGAGGGGTGCTCGACAACATCGTCAACGACGGTATGCGTATGGCGGCCGAGATGCGCAAGCGCATGGACGAGGCACAACGGGAGTTCGAGCGCCAAGCAGCTGAGAACGCGAAGCAAGGGAGACGCGTGCCTGGTGCTGTCGACGACGAAGATGATGACGAGGATGACGATGAATTGCATGCACATCGGAGAGATCAAGATCTTCTTGAGGGGGCGGAGGCGAGTAGTATCAAGACTAGTAGAAGTGAGGGGAGCTTCCGGAGTCAACGGAGCGGAACGGAGGGAAGCATGACAAGTAGTATCAGTGGGGTTAGTGTTAAGGGTAAGGAGGTGGATCGGAGTACGATTGGGACGAGTATTATGGATGAGCCGGTGAATATTGACAGTGAAAAGGGGAAGGTCGAGTTTGATTCAAAGTTTAGTCTGGAGTAATGGTTGACGCCTCACTTAGGGAGGGCCCCCCTTAGAGATACTGGCATGCAATTGTCTGGCGGTGTGAAACTATAGTACGTCCCATAGAACAAGATCATGTGAATTCACGATGAGATTGAGTCATTCTCCCGCATTCAACTACCTACGTTTCGGAGGCGCTGCATTGCTGAAAGACACGAGCGACAGGTCAGGTTCGGAACTGCTGGGGTATTCAAGCAATAGTATAGTCACACACGTTCTACCAAAGCTTCTTCATGTACTTACTACCGTATAGCACTCCCCACCAGCGCCTTCACGTGACCCCAGTCAATTACCGTACTCGCGGACTGGTTGTATTATTATCGACAAACATCTAAAGCTTAAGGCACAATGCGGTACTCAGTGGAACGGGGTGCGTACAAACAACCCTAGCACTCTGGTCCTCGAAAACGAACAGTATTGCCGCAACAAGCAGGCACGGTTGCCGGTTCGAGTGTGCGTAAAGTCTGGTTCTGCTGGCGCGCGGCGGCGTCGAGTGGGTCTGGGTCTGGGTCCACTTTATTCCGACTGGCGTGCAGTGAGCCGCACACAACTCAACTCAACTCAACTCAACGCGTGTCTTAGGGTAGAAGTATAGTTACGGTAAGTTAGGCGGCGGAAATTTGACCAGCACTCGATGGCTCTTTATCGCTCTGTGGCGCGGGCAATACCGTATGTCACTTCAGACCTGGCTGGCGTGGTGGAGCTGGGGTGGACGCTTCACGTGTCGTTCTGTCTGTCTGTCTGTTGCATCGGCGTGTGGACGTTGAGCTCCGCTATCTGATGCGAAAACTTCACTTGCTAGCAGTTCGAAAGGACTCGGTTACGAGGAAAATCGAATGCACGACGCTCATTCGGCTGAGCGGGGGCCATGGCCAGCTGGAGTTGAATGAATTCGTGCCCGGGCGGTGTGGTGCGGCAGAACAATCGTGTGGAATTCTAGGGCCACGAAGCTACAGTAGCTGGTGGTCAGAGCAATCACCACAACTCCAGCTTGGGTTTATCTTGCGCTCCGAGAGTTGCAGGACAGGATGCTTTCGAATCCCGCGGGCGAGATCTACGGTTTGGACTAGCGAGCCGTGGGCTTGAGGCTACTGTAACTAAGGTGTTTCGCTGAGCATTGATGCAGAGGCCTGTACTGTAGAACGAGAGGCTTCCGACCACTTGGGTTGGGGGTGCCGATAGCTTCCGAACCCTGTGTCGATCGACATGTACTGTATAATGCCTGCAAGCTCTCGGTGTTGATGGTCTGGGTGCGGCTGAGGAACTATGGGTAGCTGTATAGGCAAGCAATGTTTACGGAGAGGTTCCTGCGGCCCCAGGTTATCATGACCGCCGGAAGACTCCGATGCCCGATAGGGGTGTGACTGCCTGCCTGGGTCCAGATGGGAGGTATCAAAGATCTAAGGATGAAGTCACCGGTGTGTGGATGAGGAACAGACGCAGTGAAAACCGGCAAGCGGAGCGGTGGAGGGGGACGCAAGGATCGCCGGGTTGAGAGCAACTGAGATTGTATACCAAATTGGGCTTAGCCTGGCGCTTGCCCTAGGTTGTATACTGATCTGGGTTAGCTCCGTGCACAGGGCCTCCTTTGGGTAAGGTACTCAGCCCAGATGCTTGAAACGGTATATCAATCTGCGGTCCACTCATGTTCATGGGATTGGGTTCGGCGTGCAGTTGGACTGAGTCGCGAGCCGTGTGGGATTATGCCTGAGTGGACATAGTGCTACATGCACTGTGCTCGAAGGACGGCTGGCAGGTGCTCGGCAGGAGGAAAACAGGCACTCTATTGGTCGTTATGTTGAGAAGAGCAATCCACATGCATCCTCAGATATCATTGCTAAAAAGGTATACACAAGGACATATCCTTTCAATACTAAAAGCACCAGTTCAGCCCAGTCTCCTTCACGATCTCGTCGAGTCTGTAATTCAATCATGAGATGTACTGGTCATACTTGTAGCAGAACGGGCCAGCAGTCGTGCTGATTAAGTCCCTGACAGGTCTGCTCGAGCTGTCGAAGTAACCCCAATCTGGCTCAATGGTGTCGAGGGTGACGTTGGCAGATGGTGGTGCATTATTTGCAGTCTCCGTGCCATAGAGGTCAGACGCCTTGTCCGGGTTGTTGATCTGGTAAGAAGAGTAAATCCTGTCAATGTTGGTGTGCAGCATCCACCAGATGGGATCCTGAACTGAGACATGGATGGAGTTCATGAAGCCTCCGACCGTGAAGTGGCCTGCGCTGTGGACGCCCAGGGAACTGCCACCGATGACGCCATTGAGGTTGTATTCTAGCTCGCTTGCGTTGGCAGAATGAGCGGTGGTCTCGACATGGGCGTAGTCGGTGTATGTCTGGGCGACGTAGCTGTTCAAATCTCGGATCAAGCAAGAGGCATTGTAGTCGTAAGCAGTTGCTGGGAGAGCTTGACCCGAGATGAGGAAGAGAGGATCAATATACCCAAGCGTCGCCTGCCAGTCCGCGAATGGACCAGATTGGATGCAGCCACCCCCCGAACCGTGGGGAATGACGAGTGATGGGCCAAGGGCAATGGGATCTGTGCCGTTTGGTGCGCCGTTGGAGGACATGCTGTACTCATCGCCGTTGAACTCGACAGATGTCTCAAGGTTGTCAACCGTGGCAGAGAAGTCCCAGTAAGGAAAGCGGCCCTGGTATCCACAAGTGTCGCGAAGGTCTTTCTCGAACAGTGACAAGAAGTATCTGTGCCACGTAAGGAAGAAGCCGCTGAGGTGGACCTTGCCAGTCCTTTCAGTGTGGACCACTGCATAGTCCTGGTACTTATTCACTGCGGCTGGAAATTGAGCATTGTCGAGGATGGACGGTTGGCTGTGAATGCAATTGATGGCGTCTGTGTAGGCCTTGCGCTCCTCAGGTGGCATGCTGGCGAAGCTGACTCTGGTGGACGCCTGGTCTGCGGAGCACGACCAGCCTTGCCAATTGTCCGACCTCTTGGATGAGGTAGGGGCAGCCGTGCCTTGCTGGGCAAGGAGAGCTGCGGCAGCAGCGAAGAGAAGATGTTGGACCATGATGTGTTGGACGATAGTGAGGGCGATAGTGCCTGGTAACTCAACAACTCAACGACAAAGAGTAGAAACTAGCAGTACGGTGTACACGCAAAGAGCGGATGAAGAGATGAAAATCAACCCACCTGGGAATCGAGGTTAAGTATCACTTTCTGCTCACAGTCGCTTGACATGAGCTTAACGCATACGCAGTCAGGTTGTCACGGCTTTGAACCTGCAGGTAACCACGACCGACAGGGGACATTCGGGACCAGGCAATATCGGTTCGCCACACCAGTCGTGAATGCCTCGGAGCAGCTTTCATGCCTGTGGCGTCCTGGTTCGCTTGGGGGTTGTGAGCAGGGGCCCAGGCGAATGAGTTGCCAGCAGTGCATCTGCTATCGAGCTAGAGGCTTTCAGATATGACAAGAATAGTAGTAGACGAATTTAGTGTTGAGCTAACAAAGGGGAGTGGTACCTGAGAGGCTTCAGACTCATAAAAGCCTACGGCTGATACTCCAACGTCCTGAACGAGGTGCGGTGGAAACCCTGCAAGTGGGAAAGTAATTGAACGGAAGTCAGTGGAAGGCAGAATCGGTCGATGTCGTCCCAAACACGAGGAGACTAGCATCGGAGCAGACACTAAGTGGCTGAACTACTAAAGGTGCCGGAGTTGAAAAGCTTTCAGCGTGGTAAGGCTTGTCTCAAAGCAGGGCTTGAGGTTGCGACAGAGTTGGAGGGTCAGCTTCCAGACCCAGCCAAGAACCGTTGTCATTGGGTGAACTTTGTGTCCCTGAGTTGGTCACTTGCAAGATCCCGAAGCAGGATCCTTTACTTCGCACCCACTTTGTGACCATCGAGCATGAAATATTGTTGGTTTCCGGTTGCCCATGCCTAGCCTGGCTCCTGATGAGGACAAGATGATCTTCTCCTGCGATACCTGCTTAGATTGCGCTTGTGTTTGTATGCCAAGTCAAAACAGGCCGAATGAGAAGACAGCGGGTACGGCACCGTAGCCGTGATGAGAGGGATTGTTGGTGCGGCAGCCTGCGCAGCCGAAATCCACGCCTTCCACAAGAATTCTGATCCTGGCGGAAGGGTTGTTCGTGCCTGTACTCAGCGCTACAACAAGGACGAGTCCATCAAAGCTATCGCTGTCTATCTCCTGAACGGTAATCCGTCGTAAAACCTGACTTGATGGTCGAACCTAGCGAGCGGCTTGTGGCCCATCCTCCGGAGCAGCATTTGCCGCATCCACAAGGAGCTATCGGCTGTAGCTGCCAAGACCCTCAAGCACTGCGCCACCAATGCTAATCCTTTGCTTGTTGACGCAGCTGCCGAAGGGCTGCATTAGCGGTAGCGTAGCGTTGGTCAGCTTCGTGGGGCAGAGGTGTTCCGCAGGTGGTTGTACTTTGTAGGAGTACAATAAATTTCCGCTGTCGTGCTTGAACAAGGAAGCTGATGTCCACCACCAGCGTCTTGAGACATTCGATCTCCTTGCATCCTTCGTGCCGCGCTTTGACCACGGTCTCGAAAATCAACAGGCAATCCCACTACATCACAAGTTGAGCTTCAGTGAGCCACTTCGTCAACGGCACAGGTTCGAGAACGATATCATAGCCCAATGTGAGAGACAAACATATACCTTGACAGCCTTGGTTGGGCCATTCTCGATGCGACGTCCACTGACGCTGACCGTGGCGACACCCTTCAGCTGCTGCAGTTTCCATCCCCTGTGGCATCGGTCAAAGAAGAAGAGATTCGGTTTGCTACCCACCGGAGATCGTCTGAACGAATGCGTCGAGAAGGGCTGGACACGTTTGGTGAGAATCCATGCTTTGGTTTCCGAAGTACGCAAACACAGCGGTTCGAAACCCTCAGTTCTGTTAAGTTGCTGTGCTTAGCAATGCTGACGTGATTATCAAGCAATTCCGAGCGTCTCTGAGATGTAGGTACAGATACTCAATTGCGCTGCAAGCCCTGGGTGCTGTAAAAGGCGGGCATCTCTATGTTCGCTCGAATAACTTACAACCTTACATCCCCTCTGACCAGCTTGTCCCAGTCTTTCTTCTCAAATGGTACGTACGTATCGTTCTCACCAGGCTTGAGCCACAAGAAGATATCGTCCTTACCGTCCTTCTCTTCGGTGCCGATCAAATCGGGGTTGACACCCTCTTTCCGTAACGGCACCTTGTTCTGCTTGTGGTTGTGAATGTGCGCACTCTTCTGAACGATTCTGAGGAACAGTGGCACTGCATACCTGGGCAGCGTCGCCCTCGAGTACCTCAGCAGATCTTTGCGATCCAGAGCAGAAGTCACCGTGGGATCGACGTGGACGGCGGCACAACCCGCTCGTCCTTCGTGACCGGGCACTGTAACACCGTACACATTTGCCTCCGCAATACCTGGATATCTGCCTAGTGCTTCTGCGACTTCCGCCGTTGAGACGTTCTCAGACTTCCATCGGAAGGTATCGCCAAGACGATCCATAAAGTACCAGTGTCCATCAGGACTTCGTCGCAGGGCATCACCACTGCGGTAATAGAGATCGCCCTTCGTGAACACGTCTGTGGCAAACCTCTTGTTTGTGGCCTCATCGTTGCGCCAGTAACCTCCAAAGGCTTGCTTGCTCGGCACTTTCACCAACATCTCACCACCCTCCTCGTATGGCATGCGCTTTGCGAAACCTGTTTTGGGATCCCGCCAAATGTCGCCGTTCTCGTGGTCAATCATAACTGGCACATAGATGTTGTGGAAATATCGGCGGAAGATCAAGCCATGGTGGCCAACGCATCCTTGGAGGTAAGGACCCTTGTCCCAAACCACCAAGCTGAACATGCCTTCGCTGGAATTGAAGAACTCTCCAATCTCAGGTATGTTGAATCTATCTTGAAACCTCTTCCAAATATCCGGTCGCAGGCCGTTGCCGTACGCCATGCGCAGTTTGTGTTTTCGCTCGAGTGGATGTGGAGGGGCATTGAGGAGGTATCGCGCGGTTTCGCCAACATAGATGGTCTGTGTGGCGCCAGAATCGTATATGTCAGGCCAGAAGCTTGACACTGAGAATCGAGGAGTTACGGCGACGCCGATGCCACCAAGCAGCGCGGTTGATGAGGTAATGATGCCAGTGCCGTGGTACAAAGGCATTGGGCTATACCAGCAGTCTTTCCCTGGCTGTGCTCCAAAAGGTGGTTCAAGGTAACTGTCGCTGTCAGATTCTAATGCATTGCAAACAACAGCAGTACTCACCTCCCCAGGAGATGCACCCTGCTTATAGTGAAAGGACAACCCTTTGGCAAGCCTGTTGTGCCGCTTGTGTAGATCAAACAGTATGGAAAATCTCCCCGCATGCCACTGCGGTGTTTGTCATCGGGAACCACGACAGGTCTTGACTTGATCTCCTTCTTCAAAGCCGGGTCTACAGTGACGATCCTTGTGCCACTGCCTTCTATTTCGGTTCTGCTCCCTTCTAGCCTCCTCTGACAGTCCTTGTCGGGATCTGCAAGCAGGAGCTTGCTCTCACACACCTTAAGGCAGTGCATGAGCGCTTTTCCTTCCAGGTTGTAGTTGATGAATGATGGAGCTGCTCCGATACACAGCATGGCGAACATGATCATGAGGAAGTCGGCACTGTTGTGAAGGTACATGGCCACCAACTCTCCCGGCTTAACACCCTGCTCGAGCATCCATTCTGCGTACTGGGCGGTTTGGTCATGGAACTCTTGGAAGGTCCAGGTACCTTCTCTCGACCACACTGCTCGATTGTTTGGGTACTTCTTGCAAGTATCGGCCAGGACGTACCAGGGAGATACTCGGTCCTCCTGAACTGCTTTCGCATATACTCTTTCGCCTCGTTTGAGCTTCTTGATTGTGTTGAGGTCTCTGCGCAGCTGGTATTTTCCATCGAGGTATGCAGCGGCTGCGAGGCCACCAGCTGCTGCGGCGGCGGCTTTGGCATCGTTATCAGTGCAGCCCACGCAAGTACGGATGTCGTTGACTTACCTAAAGCCATTTTGTGGGCAAATGAAGCAGATCAAAGCTATTACACAGCTTCTAGTTGTAGTCTACGGCTGCAGGATACACGGCATGCGAATTGTAGAGTTTGGTTCAAAAGTAAGACGCCAGTGAGCACGCGCGAGATGGTGCAAAAGGCGTCCTAATTTACCGGATCTACCAGAGAACAAAAGCCGACTGCTCGTTGCGTACTCGATCGACCAGGAAGCAGAAGTACGAGAACCGAGGCACAATAAGAATGCGAGCTTCGAATTCATTGGTGGTCTTCTTCCACGGCTAGCTCTTTTTGGAATAGCTCTACATCCGTGTGTCTGGGCACTCTGGGGTCTCCACAGGGTGTCGGCATCCTCGGCGGCTTCTGGGAGTGAAACGCGGCACTCAATTGGGCGCAATCAGATCCTGCCATAGATCCTTGATCAATTTTACTACAGCACACCTGTTCATGACCGTTGTACCAACGCCTGAACCCTCTTGCACTCACCCCAGCCTCACTGTAAACCGATCCTGCTTGAAACCCGTCATGTGCTTGGCGGCTAACCAAACCAAACCTACTCTGACAAAGTAGAAGCTACTGGGGCACGAGACCAAGTTGCAAGGCTCGACTATCATGATGCAGAACTCATCGTCCCTGACCTCATTGACCTGCGTCATCCTGCCATTCTGAACCTCGATTCGAATCTGGGGGAAAAGAGACTGTCGCCTGAAGATGACCAACCCGAGGAAAGTTGTGTGCTGCCAGTGCTTGAGCTCCTTGACATTGTCTTTGTGCTTCGAGGCAGGCTTGTCTAAGTCCACGAGGAAGAGACCATCAGTGGTGACCAGATCAGGTCCATCAGCGTTCCGTGAGAGCTGCGGTCTGTAGGTAGACGTGCTTTCGGAGGAAGGTAATTGGACACAGTATCGAACGCACCAGTGATCCTTTTCGTCTCCGATCTCTTGTAACCGCAGTGCGAAGACGTTTGTTGTGATCTGCAGGAATTTGGACCTCTCTGGCACTTGCAGCTTTTTGCTGTCCCATCTTGGAGCATTGACACTGTTCAACTCGGAAATGCACCCATCGAGACCCTCACAGACACAGAAGATCTTAATGTTCGCTGGATCACTGAAGCTTTGAATATCACTCTTGTACTCCACCCGCTGACCGCCAGGCAGCTGGTAGCGCAGTGGGCTTTTATACGTGCGGCACGAAGACCAAGACCACGATGGGAAATCCTTTCGTTCTCGTCTTGGGTCTAGTGCCGCAGCCTCGTCTTGCGTGGAGAAGCCGTACTCGTCATGTGCGACGTTGTATGTTGTGGACCAGCTGAGTCCAACCGCGAAAGACACATCGGTCAATGCTGAGTAGGATGGTGTAGCTGGGTTTCCGGCTACAGCTCTTGCAAGGAGTGGGATGCCCCAGTAAGAAGAGTGTACAGACGTGTTGAGCACGCCACGAAATGCGCTTAACGCGTCGGACTGATAACTCAAGTCCCGGGAGGTAAAAGCAGTAAGCCGGCTGCCAAACTCCCAGGGGCTATCGATGTATTCATCCTCTTGGAACCAACAGACACTGGTTGTGTCGAAGTGGTCAGTTAGGCCGAAAGGCTGTGTAAGAGCTTCAGAAGTACCAGTTCTATTACACATAAAATAGACTTGTTGGTCTGCGCAGATCAGTACTCGCCTAGATAAGAGGAGCTCCTGATAGCACCACCCTCAGGTCATCCACTTTGATCTTGCCAATGGCTGTGCGCATGGACCGCCCTGTTCCCAGATAAGCAGTACCTGAAGGTGAAGTGTAGGTGGCTTGCGGCTTACGTGCAACATTGCTCACACCAGGTAGCCCGTCAGCTTCAGAGGCGCCTAGGCTGATGATGGTCAATTCAGCATGGGCATAGATGGCATCCATGCTGTTGATTGTCTCCGTTAGTTCCTGCTTGTCCTCCTGGTTGATGCAGAACTGGTCGACCCAAAGGTATTGCAAGCCGAGAGCAGAAACTACTACCATTGCGTCCTGTACAACTGGTGGATATGGCACCGTACCATGCTTTGTCTGCGAGGAAAGCCTAAATGGCTGCTTGCGGGGTCCGATGCAATAGCTCAGTGCTGCAAATGGGGGTCGAACAGCCCCGTCTGGGACTTTTATGATAGTCCTGGAGGAACAGTCGATCAGCCTAGAAGGTTGTCCAAGCACAACCCGAGTCGACGGCTCTGAGCACCTGCTGTCATGATTGCTGTAACAATCTTGAATACCTTTTCGGAATCGGTCCCAGGCAATTGAGTGTGGCTGCACAAATCGTGCAGTGATGGCTTTGTGGTCAAGCAGCAAATTCGCAGGTAGGATCATATCATCGGGATTAAGGAAACCGATGTCCAAGTCGTCTCCCTGATAGCTCCGTACAAGCTTCAGCGCAATTCTTTCACAAGGTATTGTTCTAGAGCCCTCTGTGTATGGTTGGTCCGTTTCAATGCTGCTGTGAGTGCCGAGGAGGCCATACTGATCGGATTCAAGGTTATCTTGGTCTAAGAACGGATCGGTATGTATGTCTGCGATCAAGTTATTGTAGTCGAAGGCACGGATGTGCCATCTTTCATGATCGCTGTCCGTGCTGGTGTATGACGTCCTCGAAGCCGCTAGAAAACGACATACAAGACACGTTTGGGATGTGGGCGTATCAACGCTTCTATGTATGTCAACTAGAGGTGTCCCGAACTCGCGTTCTTCGATGTCGCTACGTGAAAAGAGGTCGTCAAGGTCGAGGTCGTGGCACGAGACACAAGGCATGCCTCGCCACGCCCTTCATGTCGTCAGTATCTCGTTTGAACTTACACATACATCGGGTCAATTTTAGTACATGGCAGGCCCAGGTGTCGTTGCCATTGTCACGGCGCGATATCTAGACGCCTTGTCAGACAACGTGGAGATGGCTTGGCTTCTTGAGGCTGAGGAGCACTCCCGAGCTAGTGCAAAGGGCTACTTCAGACTGTCGGATATTAAGAACCAATGAGATGCTACGTGGGAGTATTTAATACCTCGGACATATTTTGATCATTTTGACTGCGGAGGGTACGGGCCAGCACTCGTTGCTTCCTAGAGAAAGTTCAAGAGCGGCGTGGTCATGCCTCGACGTTGCTGGACAAGGGCATGAAAGCTGCAGAAGCTCAACACTTTTCACAGTCATTGCCACTAGACAATGCGGCATCCGGTCCGGTTCTCGAGAGCCCGGTTGTGGCGTACCAGATCATTGGATGCCAGGTCTCGAAGCTGGACATGATATCCAAGGCTGCGCTATGATCGGAAAAGCCTGGTGTGGCACTTGTGATTGGCTGGGCCAAATTTCAGCTTAAATGCGACAAAAAAGCTGTACGCAGGAGCGACACACTCACCGCACCTGCCACGCTTCACATAAGCACAGCTGTTCAAGCTCATAGTGTTACTCTGGCCTTGACCGCCTTATCACGGCTCTCGAGATTATGCTGCTCCTGGTTAGTCTAGCGAGCGCCACGCAGCAAACCACTTCATACCCACCCGTCTCACCTTATCATGTACCTTCTGTGCTCGACATGTGCTTCTCGCCTCGATTTTCTCACAAAATTCGAGTTCTAGCCAGTTTGAGTCCACCTTACTCTATCCACATTCACGGTAGAGCCACGATGTACCCGTCTACCTCAAGAGTATGACCTCTCCATTGGCTGCCAGCGCCTTGAATACTTCTGCATGCCTTTGACTCCCAAAGTCGATACCGGCCTTTGTTTTGGTCCGGCGAACTCTAACTAGAGATTCCACGTATATACTCGCCTACGCTCCATGGTTGCGCTGGGCTGTGACCGGGTCTACCGGGTTTGTGGTATCCTTTGTTGCCTTGGTACACGTCGCTGGCTCCTCAGACGCCTCCTACGACTTCGTGCCTTAGTATTCCCGTGGCTCACAGTTTCATTTGAGCATTCTGCCAGAAATATTGACGATAGCAGCAGCAGCAGTAATAACAGAACCTTTGTACCAATTTCAGGAAAGCAACGCAGCTAGTCCAGCAACATGGCCCCCTCAGCAGTCACACCGCCGCCGATCGTCGAGAAGAAGATGAACGTAAGACCACAGTTGGCACGGTCAAGTACCGCAAACATGGGCACAAAGAGAAAGATAGTATGCTTCTCTGATTTCGATGGGACGATATTCTTCCAGGATTCTGGGGTTCAACTCTTCGACAACTTCGGCTGCGGCCCGGACAGAAGAGCAGTGCTCGTCAAGCAGCTGGAAGAAGGCGACCGAACCTTCAGAGAGGTCTCCGATGAGCTGTACTCTTCTCTCAATGTCCCTTTCGATGACGGCTTCGAGGTTATGAAAACAGGTCTTGACATCGACCCAGACTTCAAGACCTTTCACGAATTCTGCGTAAACAACAGCATACCTTTCAACGTTATCTCAGCAGGCCTGAAGCCCATGCTCCGTAAAGTCCTCGACCACTTCATTGGCGAAGACTTGAGCAAGCACATCGAGATCGTCGCAAACGACGTGAAGATCACCGAGAATGAGAACGGCCACAGCTGGGAAGCCGTTTGGAAACACGACAGTGACCTCGGCCATGACAAGGCTTTGTCCATGCAGGAAGCACGAGCTCTGGCTGAACTGGAAGCCGATAACGGCACCATCCCCATGATCGTTTTCATTGGCGATGGTGTCTCCGATCTCCCAGCTGCACGGGAAGCAGACGTCCTGTTTGCACGACGGGGTCTCAAGCTCGAAGACTACTGCATTGAGAATGACATCAAGCACATATCCTTCGACACCTTCGCAGACATTCAGAAAGAGATCATGAGACTTGCCAAGGTTGACGATGAGAAGACCAAAGGTCGTGGTATGCCGGCTACCTTCAACCCTCGCGCCAACATGTGGAGACGGGCGAGTAGCAAAAATGCTGTTCCCGTCTTCTCTGCTCTCAGCCCGAGAAAGGAGGAAAAGGCATTCTTGTGGCCAGAGGCTTTCACCGAGGCTACCAAGCCGACCACCATCGCTGAGGCTGCAGAGGCTGCTTAGACACAGTCTGGTCCGGCTCCATTTCTGAGTTCTTGTGGGCGTTCCTGCCTTCGATCACGAGTTTCTTTCGTCTCTTGTCCTTTTGTTTGTTACCTATTCTGCACTGGGGGAGACGTATAATGTTGACGACGAGGAAGCAGTCACGCTCGGATAGATTAGATCCATACATGTAGACATAGATTGCTCGGCCAATATAGAGACTAGAGTCAATAGAAGCGTTCTGTCTGATCACGTTTTCCTATCACTTACCTGCTCCTACTCCAGGACCATTGAAAGTAATGATCTCAGAAGATATTGACTGAACATCTCAGATCTCGAATTCCACATACTGCGGACAATTTATTGCTTGTGACTATAAATCAGCCGTCCATTCTGTGGCACAGAATCTCCCCAGAGTCCAAAGACCGAACGAGACCCAGCGCACGACACACAATGACAGCTGTACCAACGAGCATCCATACCATGCAGACCGCGACGAAGACGGCTATTGAACTGCTTTAGACACGGTGCTTCGAGCCGCGACGACGGTTCAAGTGACGGTACGAACGGAAGTGCAGGCGAGACTACCTATGAGGCTTGATTGGGCCTGCGACTGAAATGGTCCTGCTTTCGTGGGCTCGTAAAGGAGCAGACCGGTAGCCGAGGAGGTTGGATGTGGGGCCCGGGTACGGCTCTGCTCGGGGAAGGGAAAAAGGCGAGCGCGAGGCAGGGAGGGGGAGGGAAGGTAGGAGGTATGATTCGATGGAGTGGATGCGATGCGTGGTAGTTTGAGGTTCTTGGGGAAGAAAATAGGACATCACTGGATGGGATGGCAGCGGAGATAGGGGAGCAGCGAGCGGTATATACCACAAGCAACGGTATCGTGGGCTGGGGCGGGTCATGTAGTAATGTAGTGTGAACTTTCAGAAGAGCGATCAAGCTTGAAGAGTACACGTGAGACGGCATTCGGATGGTCTAACTTGTTCAGCAATTAAGTAGGGCAAATGACTCCGATACGATACGAGTTCCAACTCTACATAACGAGTCGTACACGCAACCCTAACGTGCGGTGCTGTGCTGGCTTCACCTGACCAGAAGCCTCACGCGCAAACGCCGAGCAATCGCACGACAGGCTCGATCTTGACACGTTTTGGGCTGCGGTCGCGAGGTTGCTTTTGCTTTGGAACCGCCCGGTTCGTACCGTGTTTACCGAAGTGCGACGACCAAAGACTTAATGTCATTCTACATCAGCCGGCATGTAAGAGGTAAGTTTCATCCCCTTCCCCTGGAGGCAAGAGCCAATACGATAGCCTCCAGCGGAGAGCAGGCGTACAATGTGGCACAGTCGGGAACCTCAGCTTTTCATGGCATACTTCAGCGCGTCTTGCCAGTTGTCTATGTCTATGCTTACATCACAACAGCGGTGTGATCATCCGTGTACTTCGATATATCGCCCCATAAGCAAGCCGACACCAGCGATATCGCGCCAATGGCAACGCTCACCAAGTCCACATACTTGTAGCGCTCCGTATATGCCAATTAGCCAGCACAAGCAACCATGTCCCAAGCTGTCTCGTTGCGTTTGTGGTCTGAGACCGCGTACAGTCTATCGATTAGCGAAGCCGATGCAAGCTCAATAGTCTCGCTGATGTACGCCTCGTTCAGGTTACCCATTCACACAATTGTGCCGCCAGTGCACTTGAATGCCTTGGGTATTAAATATGACGCGAAGGTATTGAAATGCGCCCCGTGTAGCCAACCCGATCGCCAGTGACTTGGAAAGACAACGTGAGTGTTCACACCGTGAAGATCACATCCACGGGGCAGGTGATCGTTATAGATGATAAACGCTAGTATGACGATCCATTCACTGCCAAGGCTAGCAAGGGATAGGTATGTCTCATAGAGCATGCAAGATGTTGGCTTTGTCGACACCGAGCGCACCACCAGCTGCACCCACGGCGACTGTGGCCTAGCAAACAGAAGAGAAGGCCGGCGGCTATGGTTTGCGCCTGCCAAAACCGGGAAACTTCCACAGGCCGACTCGGACGGGGTCGGAACCGTAGACATCGAAAGCCTGCAGAGGCCAGAACATGAGGACGGAGATGTTGGCTCCGGAAAACGCGGCGATGATGAGTGTGAGGGGGAGGATGCGAGCCTCGTTGCTTCATTCGTGATGGGAACGTTAGGGACTTGGCAAACTTGGTATCCTAGATGCAAGGTCTGGATTTTGCTGTTGCTGGCAATATGGTCCTTTGGGCATCCCATCACTAGAAAAAGGTTCGTAGCTATGACATTTTGGTCAAGGGTGTGCCGGCCTCTTCAACATATCTCTGCCACACGAAAGCATTTACTGCGAGGCTCCTAGCAGCGAGGTGTGGGTGCGACCAGTCTATGCTCCTCGAGAGCAGCAAAGCTGATGGACTATCCGTTGGTGCTTTCCTAGACAGACTTGCAGCTCGGGAGGCGTAATGTGACCGTCGGACTCGTGGTGGCCAGCGGTTACTCGAGCTTGAGTTATCAACCATGATGGGACCGACCATCTTTCCGGTCACCGCCTGTAACTTCCGGGAGTCTTATCGGCAATCTGTTCAGTAATCTTATCTAGCCGCTTGCTGTACTCCTCTCGACTCTCACCCTCGACTTTGTTCGAACTCATGCACGTAACCAATGTGGCGATTGCATACTGCTCTCCCTTCATGTCGATAGTCGTACCGCCGTCAGGCCCACTCTGAGGATGTGGCACATTCTCTTCAACTTCAAACTCATTCGGGTTACATAGGAAAGCAACGGCGTTGTTAATGATAAAGTCTTCGTTCGCTCCTTCGAGATAACCTGTACCCCAGCCATGAGAGGAAACAAGCACAGCGTAGACACTTCCAGGCTTGACCTTCTGTGTGAAGGCGACATCGAACTGGGAATGTGGGAGGCCACTCAGGTTGTACTCTTTCATGACAAGTTCCAAGTGCTTGTTGCGTGCCTCGAGCATAATAGTCGAGATTGCGCCGCCGTGAACAGTGTCTGGCCAGCCGTCAATGCCGAAGCCAGAGAAGAAGACAAGCATTGATATCTCTAGCTTGGGGTGGCGGAAGTGCTTGGTGGTGAAGCCTTGGACACCGGATAAGGTGTCGTTGACCAGATGCTGGTCTCCTCGTGGCACGGTACTTCCTGGGGGTGAAGCTCGTACTATTGGACCTTCAAACCATTTCCTCCCTCGCAAGTGTTCACAGATGGGTGCCTCTTCTAGAATCTCGTCTATCTCTTCCTGCAATTCCGTGTACTCTTCCGAGCCTCGTTCGTAAGCTGGTTGTACGTACTCCCATGTTATCACGGCTGCGCCGGTAGCATAACCTAGCAAAGAGAAGACCAAGACGAGGCCAGCATTTCTAAGGCCGCGCCGTATCGGGCTTGGGCCGTCTGCTTGCGCTGTGGCCTCTGCTATGGTGGTTTGTGGCACGTAGGATGAGGGTGTATTTAGAGCAGGCTGGAGGTTTGTTGGGTATTGCGATGGATGTTGGAAGTACTCCTTGTGTGGTCCATGGCTGTCATGTTGTAGCCGTAGCGGTATACGAGGTCTAGGGTGAAGGGTCTGGGGGCGTATGCGAGGAAGCCGCCTTGAGAAGGGTCGGAGTGGTAGCATTGGCGATATGCTGTGGTCGAAGTTGAGACGCGCAACTCCTTCAGTCCGGGTGCCCTGACGTCCTTGGCGTGGTACAGGTGCGACGAAGGGGCCAGGTGATAGTACCGCAATCACTGTATCATACAAATCTCGATGAAAGCTAGAGTGATGGAAGAAGATAACGCACTGGGCATCGTTAAGTACGGGCTGCCGCGCATGGCGATATCGACAAGCCCCTCGACGGCGTTATATGTTACTGTTCTCAGAAAAGCGACAAGTCAGGATTTCAAGCATCTTAACGGGAGACCTGTAGTTACAACATCTATGCTTCTAACATGATCGAGCATGCTTCAAGGTTGGAAATGCACCGAGACTGTAGAATCAGCTGTGGTAAGAGATTCCTGCAACCTGATACGGGCACCAATACGCATGGTGATTTAAAAAAGGCACTGGCCACGATTTCCACGCAATCTCATCAATGACGATGGACAACATTCATCCCGTACAAGAGATCTGTTGGACAGACGAAAGCTGTGGCTGATTCGGTTGATATTCTTTCGTATGCTGCTATGTCTTCGACCACATGAACGCCGGGCGTAGTATATACACCTATCCCGTCCTTGAACTCATTCCATTCTCGAGCTCTCGGGATGACTCTCAATGCTGCCGTTCCAAAACATGCATGTCTCAAGCGACCGCTTTGACTGACGTTTCCATCCTTTTCAACTGAGGTATCGCAGAGGGTTTGTTTGCTAATCGTGTCGCAGAAAGTACATCATACGACCTATGTGGTCGGTGCTGGGTTCATCTGATCAACGTGTTAGTTTCTTCCTTCATTGGAACCCTGGATGTTGTTGTACCTTTCTCTTGCCGCCAGTCATTGTGACGTTCACGAATCGTCGGGTGTACACCATTCGCTTCTTCGCTCTGCCCTTTGGCAGCTTCTTCTTCTCTTGCGGTTCAACCTGCACAATTCCAAGTCAGCCATTGCCCTGTATGCCGCCTATCGCTACGGCCGATGAAATGCTCTCGCCACTCTTGGAAAGTCGAAGGGGTTGTCGCACCTTTGGTGTCTGAGACTTGACCTTGCCGGCACGGGCGAGGGATCCGTGAACTTTACCCATGATTGCTGTCGGGTAGAAATGCTTTTGTGAAGGTTTGTCGATGCACTTGACAAAAAGAAGTCGAGAAGGTAGACCCTGGAGGTGAGTAAGACTGCGATGTGGAAGACCTTTTCAGGACTAGTGTCTTGGCAGAACTTGGAGTTCCAACGTTTTGACTCACTCGAAGCACGGACAGCGCCAGCAGGCCTTAGTAGAAGAAGCATTATTTGAGAAGGGAACATGAGTCTTGCAATTGCTATGATTGTCTCGCCTTCACTATGCCTAGGATATGCAATTGCGTCAGGTTGATCCAACACTATCTATGCAATGCTGAGGTACGACATGAAGGATACGTGCAGACCTTTCGATCAACAGTTTCTCCTGTTACTCAATGTCCTCCTTCGTAGGCAAGTCGATCGCTCGGTAGAGCAAGATTAGGGCTGATGCAAACTCACCACCACCGGCCAGTTGATTGACTCTCTCCCATTCGACTTCTGAGACCTTGTCGTCATTGAACCACCACCACTTGCCATCCTCTTCTTTGCGCTTGCCACCTGGCGCTTTCGCATCGTCCACCATACGACCTTCCTTCTTGACGAAACTGGTGTAATGCCCACTATCAGCGCTGGCACCTTGGTGAGCGATCACACCTCGAAGCTCGTATAGGCCAGACTTGTTCGCGCCGTCGTCAGCCGCAAGCTCGGGGTCAATGGCTGCAAGAAGATCTTTCCTCGCTTGTTTGAGCGTGGCCTCCTTCTCTGCTTCGTACTCAGCGTCGGTCTTGTAGACATCGAGATCACCACCTCTTGGCTCGTCTTTCTTCTCCTTCTGCTCCTTGGATTCTTTCAACTTGGCTATAGGTGCAGCTTCCACACCCATGGCCTCGTCGTGCTTTCTATCTTCTTCCTGTTTGTGAGCTATTTTTTGTCTCTTTCGGGCTCGCTCCATATCTGACTCGTCCTTCCGCACGTCTCGCACCTTGTCACGAACGGGTACTAGTCGCTTTCGCAGGTCGTCTGTGCAGTACTCCAAGACGTCCAGTTCCTCCGGGAACACAACCTTCCTCATGATCTTAGCTTTCTTTTGAACATCTTTCCGCCAGAAGAAGCGAACGAAATGCACTGTGAGATACTTGGGTAACCGAGAGATTTTCGAGGTTTTCGTATACATGGCATCAGCCCCTAGAGCTTCACTTCTCTTCTCGATTTGTTCGGTCAGGCCGGCCTTGAGACCCTCGGAAAGGTGGTTGATAGACTGGTCGATGTGGCAGTTCAACTTGAGAAAAGGCTCAGAAGAGTTCTTAACTTCTTCCATCTCAGCTGCTGCCTCTGGTGGATTAAGTGCTGTTTCCAACGATCCTTCCATGTAGTTCTCCACAAAGCCCAGAGATGCTGCACCCGCGGCATCCCCTTGGACCTTGAGTCTGTCCCGGATCTGGTGAATGATTTGCGACCAGGCCTCTTCAGCGTCCTGTTGAGCATAGCCTTGTCCTGTCCTTGACTTTTGCGCAAATTGCGGGTAAACTGTCCTCAAGGCATTGAGGAGCATCATGGGAGGGAAGCCTTCCTGCGTCTCGGACATCTGTCTGTAGAGATCTCGTAATGAACCTACCAGATCACCTGATGATCCAAGGCCACCAAGACCATATTGGGCCAGATTCTGCAGATTTCCGCCACCAGGGGTGTCCTTATAGCTGGTCAGTTGCTGCTGCATTTCTGGCATGCTCTTCAGCACTTGCAACGTGGAGTTCAGGTAGCATGTGTTGCCTAGGTTCTGCAGGCCAGCAGGCGTGGCACCTTCTGATCGAGCGAGTTCGGCTTCTGTCATATCTTCCAAAAACCTAGGCTTCTCTGTCGGTGCCACCATCTTGCCTTTGTCAGACGACGAGCCTGTCATGAGGAATAGCTGGTTGGGCTTTGTGCTGGCAGCAAGCTTAGCCATGTCCGTGTCATCCTTCAGTCTTCCACCTTTTATCAGCACCGTCTGTCGCTCTGGCTCTACACCAGTCAAGGAGAATAGCTGCATTCGCAGGACCTCGCCGGTGGATTCTGGGTCAAGGTCGACATTGTACTTCTTGCCCTGGTGTTTGACAATAATCGGGATGGTCGTCATGTTGGATCCGCTGGTAGATGCTCGCAGACGCAGTGCAGACAATGAGAGGATGTTCCTTCGGATGGGTGAGGGATAGGCAGGGAGATGCTACGAGTGGCGCTACGATTGTATGAATTATGTGAATCTGGCCCGCGCCCGCGTCTGCCGCTAAAGACGCAGGCACGTCCGTGGATTACACTAGAACCGTGCTTCAGGCAACAATAGACGTCACTCCTGCCTCGCCGGGAGTCTGCCTTAGCCTTGGCCCGCCAACCCTCGCGACTGTACTTTCGGGGAGGTTAGGCGGGGTGTCCATAACCAACTATTGACGGGAACATCTGAAGTGTCTGAAGCGTTGCTACCACCTGGCCGACTTACAAACTTACGCAGAGGCTCTGTCAGCTCCAAGTCACCCTTCGTCTGACCCTCACGTGCACCTGTAGTGTACCATGGTGCGAGCAAGCAGTCCTTGAATCGTCGGACGAAGCTGATGCTTACATAGTCGCAATCACTTCGCCCATACCTACAGTGCGTCCGCTCGTCACTCACTGCTGCTCTTTCTCTATCGAACTTCGCTTCTCAGGCTTCTGAGAGGCACAATGTCCCGGAAATCGAGGCTGCGACGTCGCCCGAGGTGCTACTGAACCCTCTGACGATAGCGAGAAATGAGAACGAGAAGGTCCTGATAGAGCCAAGCATAAACAGCGTCCGAGTGAGCATACGCATAAAACAGGCGGACGAAATAGAGCATGTTTTAGTGCACAAATTTACTCGTTTCCTCACCCAGAGAGCCGAGTCATTCTTCATTCTGAGGAGGAAACCGGTCAAGGTACGTCGCGGAGAGAATGGATATCTGAGTGGTACTGACGATATACCAGGGCTATGATATCTCTTTCTTGATCACCAACACGCACACAGAGGAGATGCTGAAGCACAAGCTTGTCGATTTCATAATACAGTTTATGGAGGAAGTCGACAAGGAGATCTCAGAGATGAAGCTATTCTTGAATGCGAGAGCTAGATTTGTGGCCGAATCATTTTTGACACCCGTACGTGTCTTCCTGCCGTCCACGAAGGAGCTAACAGGTGCTGCTAGTTCGATTAGTCAAATTGCCCCTGTTGATGGGCGCATTTGCAATAGTTCAGACACGTCAATCACTTAGAGACAGACGGTTGGACAAGTCTGGTGGTCAACTCGTCATGCGCAAAATCCTGAAACGGTGAACGTTGCTCCCACAACAAGCTGCTCAGTCGATGAGGCATATAAATTGACTCCAGCGACCATCATTTCTCCGAGAAGTGACGGGAAGTGGCGATCAAAGTCTTTCCTCGGAGATGCAGGTGCCGGACAACAAGCATGAACAAAGAAACAGACTTATAGCGAGCGAAGACATGACATGATGATATAGTGCTTGTAACAAGGTCGCTCCAGGCGCGAACTCTCTTCAACGCTGGTAGGGGCCGCGGCACTGATTCCTAAGATCTGACCAAGTGGGAAGCGTCGCCATGGACACATAAAAATGAAGGAAATGATTCAATCACTCGATGACCTCTGACTGAGCAACACTTTTCTGCAACTACCGCGCATGCTGACTCGATTGCCAGGTAGCGAAGTACAACTGCATAGCCCGAACATTCGACTACCAGGGCAGAATCTTCACCCATACCAGCAGCTGCCAGATCGACCTGTCTCTAGACAAGCTCCTCGGTTGTTGCCTGAGCTGCCTGCCATAGTGTATTCATTCACCGATCATCAATCTGCAGAATCAACTTCACTCGACCCTCACCGTGTCACGGTGTGGATCTTGGAGCATGCTCTACGTGCTACTATATCTCTTATAATGCACGCATGCCAACAGTCTCATGTCACTGACTTGCAATCAAGCAGCGAAAGCACCTTTCAGATCCAATCACCGATCCGTTACAGCTAACCACGTCGTCTTACATCGATCAGCAGTTTCAAAGCGATCTCCTGCACCGATCATGGTGACCGGCACTTTTGCTTTCCCGAGAGGACATCCGAACGGCTCCGCCACGTGGCCAACGAACTCTCAGAACTCCTACAGCAGCACGCTAATTGCTAGAGATGCGCAAGACTGGACGAGCTTCGGATATGAGACTAGTCCTGCGACACCTTTTCACTCGACTGAAGTCAGCCTAGAACTCTCTGGGTACCTTCACAGCCACGGCAAGACAAGAGACGGCTGCAGAGGGAGGTATCTCGAATATGTGCTCCAAGCCAGAGATGTTGATATTGAGAATGCTCCTCCAGTTGGGCCCGTCACAGCTAAAGCAGCTTATGCAAACCACGGAGTCGTCAAGATCAACAACGTAAGTATTCCCTGCCTGATCGCACACCGTGGATGAGCTCAAGAACCAACAAGTCAAAGAAGCACGAATGCTGATACACTCAATACAGATCCCCTTCACAGTCTCCACCCAAGAGATAACTCAATTCATCACGCGCTTCTCACCGATTCCTATGCTCAAGAAACACGACCTCGGCTACCCAATCCACATCATTATGGAAAAGCCGACCGGTAAAACAATGGACTGTTACGTCGAATTTCCCTCCCACGAGGCAGCCATTTCATGCGTCCGCCGCTTCGAATACACAGCCTATCCAGGCAGGGGTACAAAACTCGGCACCAGGAATGTGAATCTCGACCTCAGTAATCAAGCAGAGCTGATGGAAGCCATTTTCCCACGCGCTCGCCTCGTAGAATTCGACGTGTACACTGGACAACCGCACATTGTCAGCCAAGACCACGACCACAGCGGCTGGTCAGCAGGATTCCGAGGCTACATCACTCTCGAGGAGATCTACGGCATTACCCGATTCGCAGAGTGTCCTTCCCGCTCTCCGTTCGTGCTGAAATGCCATCAACGCGTCTACGAGAGCATGATCACGACCCTGTACAAGTTCCCCTGGGCTGCGACGAAGACGTACACCATTCGCGCACGAAATGCGCTGTTCGAGAGCGCATGGAAGCAACTTGGCATCCTGAGCAAAAAGGTCGGATGTCCAACGGGGCCAGCATCAGATGCCAACTCGATGATTCTGCACGGGTACAATGGGAAAGGATACCCTTCGAACATGAACCTCCTAACAAGCAGTTCTATGGAGGTACGGATGAACAACCGCGAGGTCGGTCTCTCACAGTCCCTTCTATTCGATCTGCTTTTCGCTGCCGTCAATGTGCCTGCATTCAACCTGCTCCAGAAACTCGCGTTGTGTCAATCGGCAGGCAGCTATGGTCGTGGCATCACTTTGCACCCATTCAGCGAGACATGGCCTTTTCAAACACTCGAACCAGTACCAGAGACACCAGATCATATCATTAAGTTCTGGCTTGAACTATTCGACACAGGCTACGACATAATGACTTTGGGAAATGAACCAACAGGATTCGAGGCCTATATCATTTTCACGCGAAACAAGATCGGATTTCCCATAGCAGAATGGACAGGCAGAGGTATTGAGCTGTCATTTGAGGAAGCTACGAAAGTCGAGACCGCAGCCATGATGTGCTACGTCAGTCGTGGCCGTGAGGCCTGGGCTACAGAGCGAGAGATTGATGTGTACAAGTGGAAGACAAATACGCTTGAGGAGGTCATGACGCAGCTTGCAATCGAGAAGCATGCTGATCGCCAAGTCGAGGCGACGCAAGTCAGGACAAGATCGTTCGTACAGCCGGAGACTACAGCTGTGTCGCCGAGGACTGTTGGTGGCCTTCGAAATGGTTCAAACGAGCAGCAGAAGAGAATTGACGAGTTGGGTCCCATTGGTGATCCTAGTCCGAAGAAGGGGAGCAGACTCAACGCGGCAACGGCCATGAACTTCGTGCCTGCATCGGTTTGTGGTACTAACAGCAGTGAGGGTGGTGTGGGACTCGGCACAGCGAGCAGCACGTCGGATCTGACGGATATGTGGAGTCGTCCGTTCCAGAGCAACGTCGAGCTCAACCAGACGCAAGCTGCCTTCAAGCACAACACTCGATCACGACAGCTGAGGATCGACACAAACTTCGCCGACACGACCACGACTTTCAAGAACCCATTCTCAGCACCGCCAGAACGAGTTAACGAAGAACGCCACCACTCTATTGGGATTTCTCCGTTCGAAAGTTCCACAGACCAGGTCACGCCTGCATCTGCCCACCCGAATTCCAAACACCGCAGCAGTATCGTGCTGACTGGTGTCTCCCGACCAACACCGGGTCAAGCACAATCACAATCACAATCACAATCACAATCACAATCACAATCTCAAGCTCACCCAGCCACCACCGACATCAACAAGCAAATGCGCAGCCTCTCAATGGCCAGCACAGTCGTCAGATCTCCACCCCAAAACCTCAACAACACCGCCACTCAAGACCCCAATGCTCACACACAATACCCACCCTCCTTCTCCTCCGGCGAAGAGGTCACTGGTGGTCCGGTCCCCGACCCCTTCAGCCCCCCACAGCGCGAGCGAACACACACAGTGCCCGATATCACTACTACCAACCGTGGCCACGAGTTCGGACCGATCGGAAGCGGCTACGCTAATGCCAGCCCCAATGCCAGGTCAGGCTCTAGCTCCGTCGCTGCGACTGTGCGCTCAGACCAGAAGACGAGAGCGCAGAGTATCCCTGTGGTTGCAACTTCTGCTGCTGGTACGGGGTACATTCGGGGCGAACATGGATCTGAGTATGGCTACGGCTACGGCTACGGCTACGGGTTCGGCGGACGATCGAGTGTCGACGGGGCCTGGGGCGGTTTTGGAGCCGGAAGGCGGTTTCGATGACGGAGTGAGGTGGGCAGAAAGCCGTATGTATGTATCTATCTATACCATACGCCGCACTGCCCTGGAGTTCAATGGCTACTGTCCACCTACCTGACGGAGCTCAGGAGGTCTTGTGACTGCTCCCCATGCAGGCCAGGTGAGGCGGTCGAGCTGGAACGGGGAGTTGGAGTCTTACACGGAATGGAGCTACGAGAGTGCACTGCGGTAGGATGGCTGTGCAACTTGTACTTTGTGCTTCTTGCATGTTTTTGTTGTGTCTTTGGACCACGTTCAGATATAGACCGTTGAAATTGGATGTGGGAGGGAGCTTGATGCAATGCAATGCAATGAATGATGACGCTTTAGGCTGAGCTCTTGTGACACATCGTGAACACCACTTGTCATGTCAAAGGTGCAGCTCTTGTCTCGTGTTCATATTCCGCTGTAGAACTGCTAGGATCGCGATTCGTTCACTGCGCAGCCAGATGCATGGGCTCGGCGGTCAAGGTGGGCAAACAGCGGAACGTGAAACAGATTTCCCGATTTTGAGGTCATGAGGGCAACTGCGTTATTTCATGTTATATGCACGTCTGGAAATTGAAGCTTGGCAATGAAAACAACAGTAGTTCATGAAATGATATTCTTTATCCGGGACTCGTATCTCTTCAAGCCTTCTGTTTTGCCTGTCCAACATCCTGCCTCAACCGATTGCAACCATGAGATTTCGAGGCCTTGGAGTCTGGCCGACAGCCTTCAATTGGGGTGATGGTCGCCCAGTCGTAATCGGAATTGAAGGCTGCCGGCCAGACTCCGAGACACATAGAAAATATCTGATCTGCAGCGCCATACTCCTGAGAGATGTCAGTTTTGTTCCCAAGGTTGATGAGAGTTGAGAGATGTGACCTACCCATCTTTGACCCAGCCACATTGGGAGCCTGTATCGTAGCTCGCGCTAAGTTCGTCTTCTTTCTTGGAAGCCACCCACCGACTCGTGAGCATGAAGATGGTACCCACGAGCCGGTGAGTGGCTAGGGATGAGACGGGACTTTGAGAGCCACCCACCGACTCGTGAGCATGAGGACGTAGCCCACGAGCCGGTGAGTAGCTGTCGACGAGTCCAGCCGAACCCTGCTGAAGGTCAGTAACGTCTCGATCAATTCTTGCGGTCTGCTCACAACGGTATCTTCATGGAAAAGACCAGAGGTCTTCTCCTAAACAGGAGGAACGTCATCTCGATAAAATCGAGGAAAGTATCGATACTGTTGCAGGTCAGAAGTGTATCGATCGGTCATGATGTTCTGCTCACCGTTGAAATTTATATACTCGTTGGAGAAGAAGTAAAAGGTGAGTTTCTTGCCGTCCATTTGGACAAGACCAAAGGCCTTCTCCTAAGCAGGAGGATTCTGCCCCAATAAAATCGAGAAATGCTCGATGCCGAAACGGGACCTTACTATCCGCACGTCGAAGACGAATACGAATAGGCCATACCGAAGCAGAATTCGGTAAGCGTTGGATTGTTCACCCACTAATAGGAAATGAAGCAAGGTGATGCAGGGTAGGAGGAAGAAGAGAAAGGTGGGACAAAGAACAAATGTTCGAGGGAAGGCAGACGGTGAAGCTAATCTCGAAGTGGGCAAGAGCATCGCAGGCCAGCAGGGATGGTTTGATCAAGCTTTGGGCAAGCGTCGCCCGGTGTCGCGGCATGGTCCGCCTGCACGAGCTGTAGCTGGATAACGGTCCGAGTCGTGGAAGGGCGTTAGCGAGGGTTGCCGACGCGTTTTGCGCTGTCGTTCATGCTTCTGTATCATCTTGAGCATCGTTGTAGCATCTTCAGTCTTCTGTATCGAGGTCCACAGACAACCAAGCACTAGTTTTGTGTCAGATTGCAGCCCTGTTTGCATCCAGTGGTACCATGTCCTTCCCTACCACAACACTCATTTCACCTCGCGTACAGCAACAAGCCTGAGTGTCAGCAACAAGACTATTATTGTTACTCACCGTACAGCACTGCATTCCTCCCTAGGGTTCCGAAACACAAGAGGGACTCTTTCGTCGTCAGCTTCTTCGTCAACCTTTCAGACACTCCTTACTTACCGCATCTCCAACCGAACATCGAGCCTTGAACGCCAAAGCGACAGAGCAATTCAGCTCACGACGTTCCTTCAACAGCCTGTGCTATTAGCAAAGCCATCAGTGTGAAGATTCAGAGACAGCAAAGACCGGGGCCTGCAACAGACGGTAGCCCAAAACAATACTTCGACAGCCTCCTCCCACCCTTCGCCCTGTTGGTACAGCACATCAACGATACCTCGACAACCCGGCCTCCCGCCCTTGAATAGACATTAAACATTACCACTCCCTCCCCATATTCCAACAGTACTCTAACAGCCCTTCCTCCCTCCCTTGATATTAAACATTAAACATTAAACCCCCTCCCCATATCCCAACAACACTCTGACAATACTCAACAGCCGACCTCCTCCTCCCAATACTCATACAGATTAGACATTATTTTAAAAAGAAAGAAAACAACCCGAAACGCCACCAACGCCGAGACCCACCCACCCACCCGCGCAACCCACCCAAACCCGGAGGTTTGAGCGTGGTTGCGTGTCTCGACGAAGGAAAGCAACCCAGAACCCACCAACACCCAGGCCCACCCACCCCTCCGCGCAATGTGCCCAAATCTGGAAAATTCACCGTCGTTGCGAGAGATCACCAGTTGACTTGTGATGGGTGGTGAGTGGTGACGTGAGCTGTGGTTGAAGCGCCGACGACGTGACAGCGTCGATGAGGTCTGCAGAAATCAGCATTTGATGAGGCGAAGAGGAACCCAACTCACAGTTGTATCACCGCAAGATCACTTGAATGGAGTCCCCAGACGGGCTCCTCCTGCTGTCGAATGTCGATCTCCGCTGGTCGAAAGCGTCAGCGAGGCCGTGGAACTGATCAGTGATGGGTGCAGGTTTTGTCTGATGGTGCCGTATCATGTCGCGCATGCGCCATCTGACCTGAAAACATGCATAGCGTACGAAACGCCGTCCTATTCCTCAAACGGCGATAAGCGGTACCCAGCAGCATTGTGAGGTTGTGTCCCTATGTCAGTGTCTTATCTTTTGACGGCCAGTTGTTAGAAGCAGTCTAATCACGCCAAAATCTCCCGGGGTTCTGATGCAGCCATATCAAAGGGTAACCTACTCAGAGAGATAGACTTCTCGTTATCGGCCCGGGTGGAACACTGGTTGCTGGACATAGATCGGTTGAAAGCCGTACGGCAAGGCTGCTGCTGCCGATTGGTAAGTACCTGACGATGGGCCCTAGGCAATGCCACGCTGCGGTCATTCAGCAGATTGAGGGTGTCCAAAGGGCTGAAGACGAGTGTGTCGACGAGCGGAGTACTCTTTCGGCTCGACTCGAATTAGCTGCTGGAGAATATCTATCTCGGCTTCAGCAGCACGATCAAACTCATCGTCCGTCCTGCTGGCCGCCTGCATTCGTGCAGTGGGTGCTTGGGTCCCCTCTCCACTTGTCGCTGTCCATCTGCTTGCCTCAAGCCTCTATTCTGTTCCCAGGTCAGTTCTTGCATGGTCGCCTCTGCGAAAAGATTGAGCTTACACGAAAGCATCTTCTGGTGAAAAGAGGGTTCCATCTCCGTACCAAGACGTCTTTGAACGCTGCCGGATTTCGATGCCTTCTTCGATTTGGCCTTATGATACTTGTCGAGATTTGGCTGCTTCCATTTTGGACCACCATAGTCGGAGTCCTTCATTCGGCCGATGTCACTGACTGGGATGCCTCGCTGTTGAGCCTCCAGCTCCAATTGGCGGATCTCTTTGATTGAATCCACAAGGTACTCTTTGGTCTTCACGAGCATGACCTGTTCGCTTCTCTCCTGGCCTTCGGTGCCGGGAACGATCTGGGACAAAGTGGTGAAGTTCTCTCTGATAGCAGTTCGCCTTTTGTTCTCAGCACCTTTGTGGTTTGTGTTCTTCTGGTGAGGAGTCAACCGAGGTTTGGAACCTTTGAAAAGGAACAGCAAAAGTTCCAAACCTCGGTTCCGGGCGTTGAAGGGCCTTGCCCAGTCTGGTCAGGTCAGTAATAGGTCTTTGCAGAAATCAAGGGCATGAGGAACCTTGAGTGAGAGCGGAAGGATCATTACCGAGTTAGGGTTTCCCTTGCAGAGCCCGACCACCGAAATGGGACCCCAACACGGAGCCCGACCCACGCAGCAGGCAATGATAGTATCGTTGCTTGCACAGAGCTGCCTCGTAATCGAGACATACCTGAAGAAGTCTTGTTGGTATCGAGGACATCGTATGTCCAGCTTCCTTCAGTGCGACATCGCCTTCGCCGAAGGGTCTGGGTAATCTTGTTAAACCCTGTCGTGCTGATGAAGGCGTGGCGTCCTCCTGATGCCGGCTTCAGGCCAGCTGCGACTTGGTTCCTGGCAACACAGTGTCAGTACCGTGCAAGGTCATGCATTCTTTGCAAAGATCATTGCAGGGTGTACGCATACTCACAATAAGCTGGCCACCGGACTTTCCTCATCATGGACGCTCCTCTCTTCACTAGCCGAGCAAGGCTTGTGCCCATGCTTGCAAACCACCTTCACGCCAACTCGGTCCAGATGTCGTCCGGGATGCCATGGATATTGGCGTCTGCATGCGTGATCGGCATTCCCTTGGATCGGGCCATATCTTGAAAGAAGTTCATGGGCTCCATCTTTCGAGGCTGGGCCACCTCCCACACGGCTGAGAGCGACCAAGCGTCAGGCCTCGTCGTGTTCAGTTCGAGTCTTTCAAGAAGGAAGCCCATGGTGATGATAATGTCTGCAAGGTAAGCTCGTGTTGTAGTTGGCAAGGTAGGTGATGATGCTGCTGCTTCTGTGTTCTGGTTAATGCACCTCTGGCAACGACGACATATTGATCTCAGCTTGCAGCTAAGACGATGGCCGCAGCCCTGGGTAGAGTTCTGTATTCTACATAAGAGTCTCTTACCCTAACAGGTCATGAAGTCTTCCAGGCTCATTGAGCTGCTTCGCTAATCTGATCCACCGCGACGGGGGCTTTTGCACCTAGTGCAAATTGATGGTGGTGAGCCGCTCATTTCTTTGGGCTTGGCTCTGGCTCTGGCTTTGGCTTCGGCTTTGGCTTTGGGATTGGCGGGAGGGGTTTGTTTGGTGGTGGTCCTGGGCAAGGAGGAAGTGGTGGCATCTTGGTTGCAAACCCTATTTTGCTAGAGTCTGGTCTTTCTTGGCGGTGGAGGTGGAGAAATGTCCTTAATTTGGGCAGTCGGCAATGTGCTGCTGCTGCTGCTGCTGCTGGTGAGGTCGAGGAGGTTCTTGTCAGGTCTACTTATAAGCTTGTTAGCACGATGACCGGATGAATAGGTTCTTGGTGGAAGGTGTTGGGTTGTGAGCAGAGAAATTTTTCGCCATCCGAAGTCAGGTCGCAGGGTTTCCTGCATCGCAAAAGGGTACATGAAGGGGCAGGGATAGGTCCACGACGTCGTCGACGCTCCGTAAATGCTTCAGTGTCTGGAGGTTTTGGTCTTGTGAAGGGGCAGGGGTATGTGCAAGATGTCGTCGACGTTTGGTTCAACGCCTCAGTGCCAGGGGAAATGATCAGGATGCTTCAAAGGCAAGGCGGCAGCGAGCGGCAGGGATGGTATGGGCAGGCATGGTAGTGTCAAGTTATGCTCAAGGGCAAAGGAGTGAGTAATCTGCTGGAATACGTACTGGACAGGGAGATTGCTTTCCACTTGGGTATATGGTTGAAGAGGAGGTGGAGGGCGAGTGCTAATGTTTGCAGACCAAAAAGACAACAAGCGGAAGGCATGAAAGGAGGACACGCAGTCACGTCACGACACGGCATTCTCCTGCTCGCCTTGTCCCTTCACTAAGCAATGTTGATGCACAAGGGTCCTGCACCACTGAGACTGGGCTGATTGCATTATGAGTTTGCCTGCTAACAACAATGCAACTGCGCTGCTTGTTGTCCCTGGTGCGTCTTCAGTCTTCCCCTAGCAACTCCGACCAGACCACATACAACCACCATATACAACAAACCTTGAGAAATGTCTCTGGTCGTCGGAAAGACGTATATCGGCACCGGCTACAACGGCAGCCGAATCCTCCTCAGGGGTCCATTCGACACCATTGAGGAGATTCGTGCTGGCCGCGCCGCAAACCAGCAACTCGGTCATTACGACCACGCCACCAACCCTGCCGTCCGTCAGGGCGAGCAAGCAGCTGCCAATTTGCAGCTCATGAGCGAGGGGATCGTGGCCTGCGACTGGGCTGCAGACCCACGCAGCAACCCGTACCACCATCCAGACTGTAAGTGTTACCTCTTCCGCTCATGCTCAATTTCTCTTTCTCAACCTGCACTGCTGAAGCTCAACTCACAAGACCTCAACTGACTTATCGCTCAACAGGGCTACCAGACCTCGACGTGCTTCTGCGTTCTGTTCGCCGCCGCCTCCGCGCCCTCCGCCGCCGTTTTCATTGAAGTGGGAGATCATAAATCTGCTCGAAACCCTCAAAACCGATGCCTACATAGTCGGCTTGTCCCTCTGTTCTTTGCTAGCGACTGGTTCTACGCCTACCATTCCAACGACATCAATCTGCCATACATGGTCTTCGAACCCAATACCTCAATAACGTCCTGTACTGGGGTATGCAGATTGTTAGAGCGTATGCTGTTGGCTGTCTGCTCGGTGTCAGCTCAACGAGGTGGACAACACGTGCCAAGTACGCGTTGAACTAGATAGAATACCATGTCGCTACCGAACAATCCGTCTTCTGCCTCTTTACCAAAGCGACCTGCTCTTGACATCTCAATATCACCATCTCCTCCTTCTTGTAGTCCCTTATCCCATCTTCTCAACACACTCCCGACGAAGATCACTTGATAAACATTCAACAGCGTCTGTCTGCTCAGCCAGCACCCCAGTAACCCCTGGCCATTTACGTGGTTCGCGCTCTCCAGCATCTCCTGAGCTCAAGATATCAGCTATGGCCATCGAACAACGATCCACACTCGTCCCCAGACTACACCTAACCATCTCAATCAAAGCAACCATTGTGAAAAGAGGCTTGGACTTGTAGTCCCCCTCGTACAGAGCGAAGGGATGATGCCGCCAATTTCTTTTCCCCCTCTTCCTTTGGACAGTGCAACCAAGTCTTATCGACCATGGAGCAACTGCTGCCTGTAAAAGACCCCATGTCTCCTGTGCGACAACATGTTTGGCTAGACCAAGCCACAGAAGCTGATTTATACTTTCTCATATGGGCGCTAGCACTCCCCTGTCTCTTCTGATCGCTCTTGGTGGACCCCGATACCTCACCTCTTGGTATCGTCTGTTTCGAGAGGACGAACGAAGTACGGATGTCTGATCTGATCGTTGACCCTGGACGCATGCCACTGACCTGTCTGTACATATGTCAACAAAAAGAGGAAGCCCTGTCTTTCATTCTAAGCACTGCCTTGAGTCAACGCTTGCTTCGCATTAACGATATCCTGCAAGCTGTCAATTACCCAGAATCATAAGTGTGCCCATAACCGAGCTTGGGCCATTGGGTCGTTCATCCCAGCAGACCGATCTTGGTTGGGCCCTATTTGAGTAGTGATCGCCTCTTGCGCCATTCTTCTGCGGAATATCTCTTAGTCCTGTCGTGAGCGCTGGAACAAACCAAGAATGTCTGTCGAACCGTTGACCGTGTTACCACTGCACCGGTGCAGGTTCAACCGTGTTTCGGCATTCAGCAGGCTTGTGAAGGGAGGGAGAAGAGGACAACGGGCAGCTGGGCAGCGAGGAATTGTAGATCTCTCGCCAGATTGAATCACCCAGAGAGACGCATTGGTCTTGATAGAGGAGTTCTTGGTCCAGACGTTCTCCGTCATCTCAAAGCATGACTCTCCCTGTTGAATTGACATAGATGATGGACTGTTCCTATACAAAACCATGAATTGTGTAGAAGTCCGGTCGGGAAAGGAACGAATCAAGTGCAGGAATAGAACGATTTTCCAGTGCTGTACGCAAGCTAGAACCTCACCGTGTCATTTGAGCATCGATGTCTCCCTCTGGGAACCCCTTTCGCTTTCGACAGCAGCTGCGTTGGCGCCCACACCTGAGCGTCAGAGACCTGAGCAGTCAAGGCAGGCGCACAGCTTGCTCTCCAGTTGTCCCGGGCTGGTACACAGTCGTCTCACAGCGCAGGACAGGGGTCGCTGCTGCATTGAAGCAAACAAGCTGAGCCACTCCTCCGAGTCTGGTGACCAACAGAAAGTCAAGCTCTAGGCGGCTCGCGCCGTGACATGAACGGTTAAGCCTTCTTCGGCCGCTGGAGGCGCTGTTGGAAAGGGGTTCGCTGCACGTACACAGAGTCCATGCGCCTTTCAGCCCCTTCTACTCATCTGTAGAGATTCACGTACGTGGTATCCCTGGCGGCTACCTCGTTCCTCGGAACATTTCCTAGAAGAACTGTTGCGCTACTGCTGCTTCGTCGCGTAGTGCATGTCCTACACGCAGTGCCCTCCTGATCAGGCCTGTCGCGGCTCAGCTAAGGCACTAAAAGCATGCCGTCTCTTGGACTAAGGCTAAGCTTGCATTACCTCGCATGAAAACAAGGTCATGTGCTCTCGAGGAAGCGCGCTCACAGCCGTCAGGAAAGAAGCGTGCCTGAACTTACGCTGGATCTGCAATGAGCCTTTTCACGAAGGTTGAGCTCCGCTCCCGGAAAGTAACACATCCCTTGGAATAGCTGCGGGAGCGAAAGTATTAGTGTTGATGGCGCGGCGTGAATAAGTTTAGCTTGCAGATTCGTCGTGTATGCAATTTCTGGTATCCAACCAGGATAAATTTGCGAACAATGTGTTCTCGCAGACGCGGAGACCATAGTTTTGTTTGTCGTGTCGTATGGTCTTTAGGACGAAAGCAAAGCCAAGTGGCAAACCTACTCTTGCCAGCCACCAGCAACAGATTGATCACCTGATATTTCAGCGAAGCCACTCATTGAGAGATTTATGAAGCTCATAGTAGTGCATGTGCGAGCGCGGCGAACATGGTCTTGCCATGCGAGCTAAGCCCTTGCTATGGACCAGCAGTAGCTTTGGAGGGTTACTGAGGAGACCTTCAAGCTTCGATACACCCTTTACTGCGAGACGATTCGCTTGGCCCGAAATGGTCTTTCTGAGCAGGAACATGTCCCCTAGTCCTAGTCATAGTGACGAGTCTGGAAAGAGCAGACCTGGATACCCTGTTGACACTCACGAGTTGGTCGCCTCCACGTTATGTATCCACCTCTCGCCTTACAAGGACTGTCTCTTGTGACTTGTTTATCGCTTTGCTCTTGGCGACTCGTCTGTGTCCATCTTCGTATGAGGTCTGGCCACGAGCCGATCACAGGACGAAGGCAAGCATGCCGACATGAGGACACACCAGCCCCGTAAATACGAGGCCCCGTAAGTAGTGTCGAGCCGGGAGCCGGATCGTCGCCACGGGGCCCATCCGCCGCATCCTAGCCATAGATCGCGGAGACCTGGACGCGAGGTATGACCGTGAGCAAGCAATACAGACTGAGGGATAAAGATCTCCGGATGTCATGAGGGGTATAGTGCCTTTGGCAAGTGAAGAATGCATTGACGCCAGATCCTCAACACGCATATTTGACATGTCCAGCGCCGGAAAGGGTTACAAGGTCGAGGCCCGGGACTGCACCTTCCTCGTCTGTGCGGTAATGCTTGAACGTGCAGTCAAGGAAGTCTCCTTGTGGCGCTCCAGTCGCACTACTGACCAGTGACCGATCGTTGGTTGAAGTCAATGACAGCTTATTCGTTTGACTGCATACATACCTCGTATCAGTTCATGTTATTGATTACAGGAGGAGTGCTTGACCTTCGACGGAGAAGTCCCGTAGGGCCTATCGAGCGAGTTGACTGCCCAGCAGAAACGTAACACATATGTTGACCATGTATGGTGGTCTGGTTTGGCTTCGGGCCTGCGTTAGAGACGGACCTCAGACAATTGAATTTCAGGTGGACTAACGGCACCGCGAGCTGCATAGCCGTCGGCGCATTTCGCTTGAGGATTAAGCGAGTTAAGATCCATATGTTTGCTCGTACTCGTCAAGACACCTGATCCCAGTAGCCGCCGAGGCACATCAGCGACATCGTGTGATGCTCAGCCAAGCTACTCAGAGTTATTAGACCAAGTTCATACACGGAGTGCATCGCGCCAGATGTCGCACAGATTTGCTCATGCAGTGCTTTCGGATATCTAGGTTTCGAGAAGATCTCTTGCTTTTGCTATGGGGGCAAAGCCGCGTAAGAGGAGCCTCAGCCGTACAGCAGTCTCCGTAGCGTATCTGAATGCGCGTTTTGCATTATCATACGATTCACTCATAACATATGGATGGGCGCGGTGGTTTTGACTTTTGCCTAGTCGCTGAAGGTTTAGCTGAGGAGACTGCGATGTCACTAGTCGAGAGATGTTGTCCGGTGCGATACTCCTTTCCCGGTGCGCTCCGTACAAAGGTACATTGTGAGTCGCACATCTACGTGATCCTGTGCTCAAATCTGGTCGGGAAAGAAGAAACTATACAGACGAAGTTTCCATCAGTTTGAACCAGCGTTAGCCAGACTGGCTGTTGTGATAGGATACCAGTAACGTTGCTGTCACACAACGCTAGCAGATTTAGTGTTTGCTATCACAAGCTAGAACACTTTCCGCGCTGAATCGAATGGTTTGTCGCAATGTTGTCGTCATGTCCTGACAGCATCCGAACATGGGCGGAATTGGTTAGAACATCCGCAGTAATTAGTGAAGCGACAGTCGCATCGCTCGAACGGCCCGAAGGACGTCCGAAGAGTGAAACAGAAGAGGCCCTTACTTTTAGTATTCGCAATAGCGCTGGCTCCTCTGGCCAATCAGACCCCGCTAACCCACTGGCAGCTCTCGCAAAGGACTTGAAAGCGCTTGTTTTGGGTGGATGTGCTCAAGGAGGGGTATCATGGGTCTCGTTTTTGTATTTCAGATTCGTGTGCATCATGCTGCTCAACCGGATGCGGTTATTAGTCGAGTGTCCAAAGGTAAGTATCAAAGCCGAACATTGAACCCCGATGTCAGGATGTCATGCATAAAGGGTCCATAATGGGCGCTAAATGCTATGCAGGAATACCTTTTCAGCTGAACACTGCGCACTGGCACGCTCGAGAAGGAACGATCCCGTGGGGCAGCACCCGTTTGTGGACAGGCAAAGATTCGTTGCCCCTCGGTACGCTTGACTTCCGAGTAAGATGTTTTGACGTGAAATCGTAGAGTGTGAGCTATGAGGGGGCAGCAAGTGCGACCCGCCTCCCCTTTGCAGTTGTTCACGAGAGAGCCCTTCGTGTGTTGGTGCGCAAGTCAGATTGCAGCAACTGCAAGTATTGATTTTATGTGGTTAAGGATAGTGGCAGCAATTTGCCAGCTCAAACCATCTGATTCTGCTTTGATCTAAGTAGATGACAGTGGGAGCTGTAGGCAGAAATGCCGCAAGAGTAAAATACATACTGTGCTCGACAACGCAGAGAGTTCAAAAAACCACCCGTGTTGTTACTGAAGACACAGCCGAAAACAATCAAAAAGCCACCCAGACATTCATCATCTCAGAAGACACAATCGCAATAGCGAAAGGCCTCCTCATGTCGTTCCAAACCTGGTGCGAAAATTGCTCAAACAGCCTGCCCGTTTTGTCGTCCACCTTATGTAACTTGATTACGGTTGGACCGCGCAAGCAAAGTTAATCTGGGTTGCCCCATTGTTGTATATCGTAACGAGAACAAATGAAATGAATCCACAAAGGATTGTCTTGGTTGCAAGCAGGACTGCTACTTTTTGCCATCGAGCTTGCTGAGCATGTCATTGTCGTTCTTGCCTCGTTGCTCATGACCATACTGAGGATGGTTGGGACCGCCCAACATCTCATGTACTTTCATTCCGCTGCGGCCATTCTGTGATGAGCCGGCAGAACCTGGCTGTGCGGGTGGTGGCGTCCTATTATCATGCGGAGAATTGAAGCTGTGAATCGAGTTTGGCGTCAGCCCGGCCGGAGGAGAATTGTTGCCTTTGACCGGCTGCGCTCCGTTACTGTAGCCATTCTGAGGATACGACTGGTAGCTCATGGTAGAAGTCGCTGGCGATGTAGGACTTTGGTACTCGAAACTTGAACTTGGGCGTCCCTCATAGGTTGAATGACGGGGCCTTGCATTCGGGTGAGGTGAGTTGGAGGCATTCTCGTGCGACTCATCATCGGGAGGGCCTCGCTTCAAGCTTGCACGGTCGGATCGATCGTTCGATGCGGTTGGCGGAGCCTGATGAGCACTTGGGTCATAGGGGCCAGGAGGTCCATTGGACGGAGGCAGGCCTTGTCCATAGTTTGGTGGTGGATAATTGTGGTAAGGTCCTGGAGGATAGCCTTGATGCTGTGGCGGCGGTGGAGCCTGCGCATTCTGGGGAGGGGGAGGAGGGTAAGCGTACTGTGGCTGACCACCCGGACCAGCCGGGCCTAGAGGTTGACCATGCGCGCCATACAACATGGGCTGGGGTTGGCCGTTCTGCCCTTGACCGTCTTGTCCGGCCATAGGAGCGCGAGCATTTGGGCCGTACAGCGCAGACGCAGGAACGAACGCTGCTTGCGAGGATACGGGATGGAACAAACATTGCTGGTTGAAGCGGACGCAATTCTGGCAACGGCCATCAGGAGAGCTATCGTAGCCAGAGCAGCGAATCTAAATAACTCGTAAGCCATCGATAAGAATCACGAAGAAGCGTGGCATACCTTTCTCTTCCTGCAATACTTGCATGCTATGGCCGTTCGTTGCCTTGGTGCTGGAGCTGGCTGAGCCTGATATTGGGGAGGCGGATAGTAAGGGTAGAGGGGAGGCAGGCGGTAGGGATCTGGGTGAACTGGCGCCTGGCCTGGCTGGTTTTGTGGCGGGGGATAATGGTACGACTGGTGTTGAGGATCCTGCTGCGGGTCAGTATTACACCGGGAATCCATAAAGGTCTCATACATAATGCTGTGGTGGTGGTGGATGCTGATATTGTTGACCCTGCGGGTGTCCTGCCCATTGTTGCGGCGGAGGGTACGAATGAGGCGCAGGAGGATATTGGCCTTGTCTACCAGCGTCGGGTGGAGGCGGATATGAGCTCCTGTGATCTTCTTGCCGAGCGGGTGAATGCTGTTGCGCATAGCCTTGGTGATAGTCCTGCGGCGGAGGGTATGCAGGACGCGAAGGGTCTGCCATCTGTGCCATAACCAATATGTCCCGAATGTCTCTCTTCCTGAAGGGCGACTATCGAGTCTTCTGGGCAATTGTCTGGTTACACACGGGCAGGAACGAGCCGAAGTCGCCGATAAGTGACAAGGAAGTAATGACCGACTTGAAGGTGGGGAAGGAGCGAGGTTGTGCACCACGTCGGCCGCAACAGGTGCGATGCGACCACCGAATCAGCAAGGTCGACTGACAGGAACAGGATGAGCCGAATTGAAAACACAAGATAGTCGATATTATGGTACGATGAGGTGTGTAACAAGAGAAATAGGACTGCTGTATGGCTAGAGCAAGAAATACTCCCAGATCACTTCCAGTGTTGGCTGACGATTACAAAAGAACTGGATACCTGCGTTTCCAAACGGAACAGGGTGTGTGACACTCGAGGTGTAGTGGTTGGAAGTGACCACAGGTGGAAAGGCGTAAGAGGAAGGCGAAAATGAGGATGAAGAAGATGAGTGGTCGTTGAAACGATGGACGGGTGGGTGAGGTGTGGAACGAGAGGAATGGCATGGGTGAGGCAAGATGAACGTATTGGAGGATAGTGATGAGCACCTGAACGTTAACAGGCACCGCAAGCATGCAATCCATGATTGGTGTGTATCCTAACGACACGTCCAAGTGGATCGGGCGTAATCGAATGCCCATCCCAAGGATAGCTGATCGAGTTTAGAGGCCTAGTCGTTAGGCTCGTCAGACTAACGACTAGGCGGCCCCAGCTGCCAGAAACTCTGAACAGACCAGCGTGACACCAGCGAAATGTAAGAGTCCATGCTTTACTAGCCTGCTCGGGCGTGGCGAGCCGGTAAGAGCCATCATGGCTGTACGCGTCAAAGCAACGTCGGGAAGTTAGCACAAGTGGCTTCTGGAAAGCGTGGAGAATCTTGAGGAGCGTCCGGGTCTAAGGACACCGATAGCGTGGGAGCTGATGCAGGATCCAGGACGCCGGGTCTCTGGCGTGAACAGTGCTCTTCTCCTGCACCTTCGTCCATTCGCTTGCTGCAGAGCGTTAAAACCCCACCCCAGGAACTGCTCTGAAATGTGCTCAGTCCTCTTACAACTATCCACCATCTTTGTGATGTGGTACTCTGTAAAAATGCTTCTATGTCAGCAACACCGTCCTCACTGCTTTGGTACTGAAAGGATACGCCGACTGTGCTGGGTTGGCCAGATTTGAGCTGCTCGTTTCCGCTAGCTTCTTCCGATGGCTTTTTCCTGGCACGCGTACCATCGTCATATGGCACATGATGCAAGTTCCACTCACGCTACGTTTACCCCAGTGCATGCGCCCTCGGCGCCGTGCCGCAGAGCCAGGCGAAGTGTCAATGATGAGACCAATAGGGATACAATCTCTCCGACGATCACCGTACCTGGAAACTAGGTTGGGTGCTTGGGAAGCATATTCTTGTGGGTTTGCAGATGTCTATGGAATTTAGGGCGTATGCTGAGTTGGCAAATTTGGTCGCAATCAGTAAGCTGGGCAAAGGAAGACACGAGAAGCACGAAGTTTTGTGATCCACAAGGAGGGGGCATTCACGTTCATGTTCGGCTAAGCCCATTCGAAAGGAAAAAAGATTGCGACGCATGTCATGGTCTTCTGCAAGCTAACGAGTGCCGAACCTAGAGTCCTTGCTGCAAAGTTTGTCTGGTAGCCAGTTAAATGTGCGTTTGCGTTTCGCACGTTTAACATCGAAGCTAAGGAACGGTGTATTCAGGGTGGGAAGTTCGCTGCGCGATGACTCTAGTACCTACATGGGCACGGCTGCTCGCCATTGGTGTCGAGATGTTCTGCGGCTCTTCTCGTGGCAAAGACTTCGATGGCATGGCCTGTGTCTAAGCAGCCGCAATATGTGTTAAGGTCAACTTGTCCACTCATATTCTTCCATTGGTGGTCAGCACATCGATAAGTCGCATGTGGCCGGGAGGAACCGCAAAACGATAACCCGTGGTCGGGAAATCTGGCTTGAGATGTGTTCGCAGGGTGTACCATTGCTTTCGGGTCAGTGTTTCCATCCCATCGGTAGTAAAGGCGGTTGTTGACGTGCAATATTGTCAATCTGCCGGGGTTGGACACGACAGAAGCAATCAACAGGGTTGCTGATGGTTGTAGGAATTAGCTTGACTCTCGCTATGCTAGAAATGCATGATGCGGTTTCGAGCTAGGCTGCTGCCGGTTTCTGCTTTGGTCAGCCGTGTGTCCTAAGCTCCAACCGCTTCCTGCACATACGCGAGAGCAGGAATGAGGTCAACGACTCGAGTATAGTTAGGTTATTTGACCGACTGTGCATGCACCTACATTGCTAGCATTGTAGTTTGCAGGGCGTGGTATGCCAGACTGCACTACTGCATCACACAAAAGCGTTTCTCTCCCGGGAAGGTGCCTAGCAGGATTGATTCAGGTAAGTGATGACGATGGTGGTGGCCAGGTACTGCGATGCATTTGAGTGACGATAACGCTTGATAGGAGCCGATTCGTATGCATGCTTCCCTATACTTACATTATGTCGACGGACGTGCTTATAGTTTGACACCTCACGCTGTTACAATATCGTGAGTGCGCAGAGCACTTCGAATGAACCACGAGGGAGTGTAAGACGCGAACGCGAGCGGGGCGTGCCAGCCCGTCTTGTTCCGTGCCGCACTGCCTTGGGTCTGATTGGTGGCACGGAGATGAGCAACCCTCCTTGGAGGACGACACCACTGGGATATAGCGCGGCATCTGGCAAGCTTAGCGTGGTCAAAGAAGCGGTGTGACAAGAGACGAGACCCTCGCTTCGGTCATAAACACATGGCAGCAGGGCACATCCCGAGCTAGCTGCAGCACCATGAGAGCCTCTTACCTCGCTCATACCGACAACCCGATTGGGATCCGTGCATTGGCTACAAGAAGTACGCCACGTAAAGCGACGGTCTTCCTGGGATATGAATGCTCGCTGCTCTTGAGCAAGGCCTCGTTTGTAATCATTTAACAGGCGCGGGACCTTGTACACCTCGTAGTCCTATCGTGCGATCATCACAGAACGCCCTTATACATCCAGACATCATCCTCAACTTCGAGGCAAACCTAGCAGTCCTGGCATGGGTACCCCAGTCCGTCCACTCGAAAACCCCGAGAGTATGTACTCAATGGGATGCCGCTAGATATTGATGGGCGGACCAAGTTTCACATCGCAGTGTCCTTCCCAAGCATTCAGACTTAGACAACAATCATGCTCTGTGTAACAACCATGGTCGCACATAACGAGAGGTGAAAGGTTTCCTTCCGCACTCCAGGCACAGTTGGCGTTTCATCCACGCTGCTGAATCGAAAAGAGCCGGCTGGCCGGAAATGAATCAAGATTAGCTTGAATGCCGAGGGAGTAGTACATGACTCTCGACGCCTAATCGTTATTGGGGGTTAGTATGTCCAGACTAAGATGGCGGCCGCAGTCATGTGACCTCAAGGAAATGTACGGGCGGCACGGCCCATTGGCTCGACTACCCTTACGAGTGCAGTGCCAATCTACTGTCACGAGGTATCTGCAAGCTGGCCTGAGTTTAACAACATTGCAGTCTGTGCTTCCAAAATCTGCCCCTTTTCGCGATCCGATGATGCATGCTCTAATTTCATCAGTTGCTGATCATTTGTAATTTGACCAACACTGCGTTTATCGCTGCAAAGAGATCCCGATCTTTGCTCAGCTACGCCGACGTAGCCCCACAACGAGAGCATGGGACAGCACTCCTTGCGCTAATCTGCAAGTGTAGGAGTAGCTTCTTGCACAGCGAGTCCCAGTGCTGCATTTATCGCATAGTAGTTGCCATTGATTCGTGCGGCGCATCAGTCACTCGTCGGCTCGCTTGAAGACGAGGACGAGTCGCCTTGATCTTCATTATCGTCAAACTCTTCGTCAGGCATGACAACGTTGTTCAAATATGTAACCTGTGTAGCAATTCAGGTCAGTATCGTTACGAAGCCAACACCCGACCTAAGAACTTACGAAGGGATGCATGACTTTAATGAGTTCGATTACCCTGTCCAAGCCACTGGCGCTCAAAATTTCCTGGTCCGATATTTTCTGTCCAATTGTGAAGTTTCTCAAGCGCAAAAGCTCAATGTTTGCGTTGTCTGCCTCATATCCCTGAATTCTGTTAGTATAATACAGGAGTTGAGCATTGGTTGTGGTATTACCTTCGGCTTCGTCTTCAGAGCATTCTCTTCATTCTGTTTGCAGAATGCCTTAATTGCTTTGTTCTCGTCCTTGCCAATACCACCGAAAATGTGTTTCCGAATACCGGCGTCTGTCAGCACAGCCCGTATTCGACTGGACCTCTGGTCGATATCCGTCCTTAGCAGTTTCACCGGATCAGCTTCGGGATGCCAGAGACCCGAACCTACGAAGGACTTCCCGCCAGGCTGGATGTGCACATAGTAGCAGGCGTATGGACCTTTTCGACCAGTCCGTGACCATGCAGCTGAGAAATGCGGCTTATAGGGGGTCGGGTCGGATGAAAACCGAATGTCTCTGTACACTCTGAAAACAAGGTCTTTTGGTGGAAGCTCGGGGATTGTTTCGTCGACCTCTGCGATCTTTTGTGTCAAGCTCTCCACGAAGCTCTCGAAGTCTTTCCAGGATGCTCTGTAATCTGCATCATGTGCTTTGAACCAGATCCGATCGTTGTTCTTTTTCAAGTCCTTCAGAAAGTCGAATGTATGTGGATGAATGCGCTCTGGCACATATTTTATGCCGCCGTCTCCTCTTGCTTTTGGCTTCTCAATGAATACTTGTTTGCCAGGTCCAAGCCCCGTCTTTACACCTTCACGCCAAAGGTCATTCCTTGTGTTTACTAGTTGCTCAGCAGAGTTTGCCTTCTGTCCCGCCCTTGGACCTCTTTTCAACTTTTTCTTGTCTTCTTCGGATTCATAGTCGTCTCTTTCAAGGGAGGACTCTTCTGTTTCAGCGACAGAATTGTCTTGATCCTCATACCCTGATTCTGGTTCCTCTGCTTCGCTCCCTGGATCGTCACTACCATCCTCGGCGTCCTCTCCAAAATGCTCAAAGTATTTACTCCTCTTGGGCGTCAGATGATCCCCTGGAAGGGAGTATGCCACTGTTTTTATTCGTTTTGACGATCTTGTGGGCGGTGTTGGTATGTTCGAGCGTGGAATATCAGGCACTGATGCCTGCCGCTTGTGCTTCGATGCTGGGGGAGGCGTAGGCGCCACGACTGCTCCAGTAGATTTCCTTTTCGGCATTTTCTGCCTCTATTACCCAGAGGTGTTATGTGATTACTTCGGCTCCTACAGCAACGCCATTACAGAATTACCGACAAAGCTTGCTATCCAGCAATAATCGTGACCTGACTCGGACTCCTCCAACTCTTGCTACTGTCCCTACTCACAGCCCGTCGCGTCGCGTCTCCACGCGTAAAGTGACCATCGGCAATGACATCACCTCGAAGTGGTTTCTGCCTGGTTTCCTGTACTGCTCCCTACGTGTCTCTTCTGGTTGAGCGTCTGCGCATGAGACGATATCTTCGGAAACTTATCAAACATGCCGCAAATTCTATCGATACAGAGCAGAAAGTTCGGTTGGCCACAATGACCGGCAACAATGCTACACTCATGGCGTGGTCAGCCCGCGGAGCGATCTACAAAACTCTCCGCAAACAACGTCCCGATGTCCTACGAAAGCTTTATATAAGAGCAACTACTGAATCTTAGAACCGTGAACTCACAGAACATTACCACATCACTAATCGCTAGAACATCAGCAAGCTCCCACAGCATACAGGGACCTATTCAACATGGACCATGAAACCACATCAAATGGTGACGGCCATGACCACCATCACCATCACCACGACCATGACCATGACGTGTCTAGCATGTCACACGATGAAAGAAACCTAGCGCACTGGAAGTGAGTTACCACCTCGATGCAGTCATTTTCTATCTAACCCCAACTCAGCAAAGTCGCAAAAACCTACAATTCAGACCATACTCAGAAAGCCTTCGGAGACTTGATCAACAAAGCCCACGAATTTATCATCTCCAACATTTCAGCAATTGGCGTTGACTTCATTGACCCGTCGTCTACCTTCGAGAGGTCAGACGATAACCCATCCCAAAAATCTGTCAGAGTCCTCGACTATGCATGCGGGCCCGGCACGATCACTAACATCCTAGCCGGCCGCGCAACTGAATATATTGGCCTCGATCTCAGCCCAAACATGGTAAATGAATACAACGAGCGCTTCTCCACCCAGACCGACGGGGAGAAGCTGAACGCACAAGCATACAACGCGAATCTGCTTGCTCCAGCAGGACCACCAGAATCTCTCAACGATTCGAAGTTTTTTGACTTCGATCTCGTGGCTGTCGGCTTTGGCTTCCATCACTTTGAAAATCTCCCCATGGTGACACAGAGATTGGTTCAAAGATTGAAGCCCGGTGGCGTACTGATGATCCTAGATTTCTTCTCACACGAGAAGGATGACATGGGGAACGATCCGGCTATAAATACCATTTCTCACCATGGGTTCAGTGAGTCGCAAATCAAGGCCCTGTTCGTGAGTGCTGGGCTGGAGGACAACCTGGTGCTTGACTTTGGACAAGACATCACGATGAAGCAACACGCGAAGAGGCGGCCCTTCATGGCTAGAGGAAAGAAGCCTGCGTGAAAGTGGCGGTGTTTGGCGCTGCTGTAGTCCAAGCGGGACGGGTCTGCCAGCACGGCAACATCCGGACAACTGTACCAGCTCGACCGCGACAAGCAAACTCAGTGTCGAGTTACCAGAGTCCAATCGGCAGGCACCACATCGACAAGATGGATAGCGAGAACCGTCGAGCTAGATTCAAGTAGGATCGAACGTTAGACCACCCTCCAAAACATCCTCCTCACCAGCTTGACCAACTTCTGAACCCCCACGTCCCCGCCGCTCCTGCCTCCTCCTCAACCCCTCCCCCCTCTTCCTCTCCCGCCTCACTCTAC